>WNFO01000094.1_pt1 | contig 83157 bp, 77 predicted proteins | sample 5400251 | NCBI WGS metagenome assembly WNFO01 (sample SAMN13153354, study PRJNA577476) | soil metagenome | isolation source: 100 cm saprolite under Madrone tree | place: USA:California | collected 2016-06-14 | reverse complement strand
GTTCCTTCGTCCGCCGAAATATAAATGCGCGATTCGCCAGCTAAGTCACGCTCGCCAGGTTCGCCTGGAGGTGGATTGAGCGCCGCATAAAGGATCTGGGGATTTTCAGGAGCGGCCGCAATATCGGCTACGCCCGAAGCGCCTTCTGCGTCATTAAGAGTTTTCGTCCACGTTTTTCCGCCGTCCGTAGTTTTGAAAAGTCCGCGCGGTTCGCTGGGAACCGAGCTTCCAAATGCTCCCGCAACCAGCACGTCAGGATTTTTCGGATCGATGATGATCGAACTGATGTAATGCTCCTCAACAAGTCCCGCGCTGGTCCAGGTCGCTCCAGCATCGCTGGACTTGAAAACGCCGCGGCCTCTGCTTTGCTCGCCAGTCGCAACGTAGATAATGTTTGGATTGGACGGCGCGACAGCGAGAGCGCCGACGGACGCTACATGCACCGCATCGAAAATTGGCTTCCAGGTGCGGCCGGCGTCATCGGTTTTCCAGACGCCGCCATTGGGCGTTCCTGCGTAATAAAGATTTGGCCGGCCTGGAATTCCCGCGACGGCAGTAATGCGTCCGCCGCGATGCGTGCCGAGAAACCGCCAGCGCAGGCCGGAATAGGCGTCAGGGCTGATGTCTTGTGCGGCACAGGCCATCGCCGACAGCAAAGAAATTGTCAGAATGAAGCAGCGTTTCAGATTGCGCATCAGGAAAGACGACAAAGACGTATCCGGGCAGGATGGGATCACGATTTCTCCACGGAAAATAGTTTACTATGGTTCGGGCGGCGGCATTCTCGTGTCGCCTGTAATCAGACGCGCTCCGCGGCTGAAAGTAACAAATTGAATTCCCCATTGGATAAAAACGATGATCCGGCTTTGAAATTCCACAATGTAGATAAGGTGGATGAAAAGCCAGACCAGCCACGCGACCAACCCCGAAAGATGTAAGCCAAAAATATTGGCCACCGCTGCAGCGCGTCCAATCACAGCCATGTCGCCTTTATTGAAGTAGTGGAACGGCGGCGGTTCGGGCTTTTTCTCGACGCGAGCTCGAATCACTTTGGCTGCGTACGCTCCGCCTTGCATCGCGACCTGCGCCACGCCTGGAAGTGGCTTGCCATCTTTATCATTCGCCAGAGCGAGATCGCCGACCACAAAAATATTGCGAAAGTTGGGGATTGTGAGTTGCGGCGTCACCGCAATGCGGCCGATACGATCAGTTTTCGCTTCAGTACGTTTCGCCAGCGTGCGGCCAAATTCGTTGGTGGTGACGCCGCCAGCCCACAGCACGGTTTTTGCGGCCAGCCTTTCGCTGGTGGCGCCGTGTTCGAACGTCACCCCATCGGCGTCCACGTTGCTGACTTTCACGCCCTTCAGAACTTTCACGCCAAGCTTCGAGACAAGGCGCTCCGCTTTCTCCGCAAGATCATCCGGGAATGCGGTCAGAACACGAGGGCCGCCTTCCACCAGAAGAATTTGCGCTTCCGTTGGATTGATGCGGCGGAAATCGTGCCTGAGGGTTTCGTTGGCGATCTCAGCAAGCGCTCCCGCAAGTTCCAGGCCCGTCGCGCCAGCGCCAACGATCACAAATGTAAGCCAGGCGCGGGCTTCTTCTTCGGTCGCGGCGCGCTCCGCACACTCGAACGCCAGCAGAATTTTCTGACGGATATTGGTCGCTTCCTCAACTGTTTTCAGGCTGGGCGCATTTTTCCGCCAGGAATCATTTCCGTAGTAGGAAGTCTGCGAGCCGGTCGAGACAATCAGCGAGTCGTATTCGAACCGCGCTCCGTCGGTTAAGGTCAGCAGATTTTTGCGCGGGTCAATGTCCGCGGCTTCTCCTAGCAAGACTTCCGCGTTTTTCTGCTTGCGCAAAACGCTGCGCAGCGGCGCCGCAATTTCCCCCGGCGAGAGCGATCCGGTAGCCACTTGATACAAAAGCGGCTGAAACAGGTGAAAGTTGCGGCGATCCAATAACGTAACTTGCACCGGAACGCGCTTCAGGGCCTGCGCCGCCGATAATCCGCCGAACCCCCCGCCCAAAATCACTACGCGATGCGCATTTTCCGCCACGAGTCCCTCGCAGAAGCTTCAGCAGCCGGCACCATTCATCATAATATTTTTCGCCATAACGCGCCCCCCTCTTGGGTTTGCCGTTGTAGCAGCGACTTTATGCCGCTGTCTTCGCCTGGGACTTGTAGCGGCCGCCGTCCGCAGCGAGTGCTTTTTTGCAGTGCGGCAGCCCAGCTGCCGCTTTTCCGAACTAGCTTTCCGCCGCCCCTCGCAATCCTGATTTATGATTGTTTTTGTGATCGCCTCGCTGCCAAATTTTCTGGAAGCACTCGCCTTCCCCACATTCGTCTCGCTCTACATCTGGCGATGGCAAGAAGCCAGTCCCAAAACCTGGCTAATTTTCCCCGCGTGGCTCCTACTCAGCTTTGCGCTGCACCGCGACAGTCCAAAAACAATCGGATGGCGTGCCGACAATCTGAAACCAGCCACATGGCGCGCCGCTCCAATCTTCCTTTTTTTCTTCGCAATCCTCGGCCTCGTTGGCATCGCGCTGGGAGCGCTTCACCGTACTCCGGCCCACTTCATCGCTCCGAAACGTTTCGTCGGCTATTTCGCATTTTGCTTGTTACAGCAAATCGGATTGCAATCGTTAACCATGAATCGCCTGCTGAAGGGCTTGCAAAGTCCGGACGTAGCTGCGTTTGTTGGAGGCGTGCTTTTCGGGGCGCTGCACTGGCCGAATCCAGTGCTAGTGCCGCTCACCTTTGTCGGCGGCACGACAATGTGCTGGCTGTTCGCGCGCGATCGCAACATTCTTCCGCTAGTGCTCGGTCAAGCCATTCTCGGAGGGCTAGTCTGGTGGGCATTTCCTCTGGCCTGGCATCACTCCATGCGCGTAGGCCCCGGCTACTACACCTACATCCCGAAGTAACAAGTCTAACGCGTGTTTCTGTGGACTCGGCGCCTCTGCGTTATCTTTTTCTCTGTCTTTCTTATCCCCATACGCCCGGAATAACGTATGCACACCGCGGACACTTCCCATCCCTCAACAAATTCTTTTCAACGCGATGCCACGACCGCCAAATCACCCGCAAATTACAATGCGGACAAAAAGTCGAACCGGCCTCGGTAACGATGTTCCCTTCATACACATAGTGCAGTCCCGCCTCAATCGCGATGCTCCTCGCTCGACGAAGCGTCTCGGGCGGAGTCGGCGGTTTGTTCTGCAGCTTGAAGTCAGGATGAAACGCCGTGAAGTGTAGCGGAACATCCGGTCCAAGATTTTCCAGAATCCAACCGGCCAACTTGCGCGTCTCTTCCGGATCATCGTTCAACGTCGGAATCATCAGATTCGTAATTTCGAACCACACCGGCGTCTCTTTTTTCAGCAACAGCAAAGTATCCAGCACCGGCTGCATGTGCGTGAGCGTGATCTTCCCGTAGAAATTCTCAGTGAACGCTTTCAGGTCGATGTTTGCCGCATCAATGTAGTCGTAAATATCGTGGAACGCTTCCCGCGTGATGTACCCGTTGCTGACCATCACCGTCTTCAGCCCGCTCGATTTCGCCGCGCGGCAAATATCAATGATGTATTCGCCCCAGATGGTCGGCTCGTTATATGTGAATGCAATCGAATCGCAGCCGTAGCTGCGCGCCAGTTCCGGAACCGTTTCAGGAGGCACATCGCGTGCGTTCACCTGATCCTGTTTCGATTTCGAAATGTCCCAGTTCTGGCAAAAGAAACAGCCCATGTTGCAACCGGCAGTTCCCATGCTGAATACGCGAGTGCCAGGCAGAAAATGATTCAGCGGTTTTTTTTCAATGGGATCGATTTGCAGCGCGGCAGGCGCCCCGTAGCCAAGGCTGTAAAGTTTGCCGCCGCGATTCACTCGGATGAAACAGAAGCCGCCCTGCCCTTCGCCAATGTGGCAGTGCCGCGGACACAAGTAGCAATGGATGCGGCCGCCCGGCTCGCGCTCCCACCACTGCGCTTCGTGAAGCGTGGCGGTTTCGGCAAGGATCGGGAGAGAAGTCATGCACGCTCCCATGGAAGCCCGTCTCACACAGCCTTCTTTAGCGATTATAACGCCGTGCAAGGGCAGACGACAAAACCCAAGAGAGATTCCTTACCGCGTTCGGAATGACGTTGGGAAAATGTCTGTGAGGAATGACCGTTGGAAAATGCCTCTACTCGGCACGACGAAACGGCAGCCAATTCTCAATTAACTTTCGAACTGGCGCGAGCCTGGACGCGGCGTCGTTCCGCAGCCCAATCCACGAAGTTTTGCATTTGATGGCGATATTTCCAAAGGATTTTCAGGAATTGCGCGGGACTGAGATTTTCTGCTTCCTTGCCCAGAAACGTTTCCAGCCGCCAGTGCAGATACGGGCTATCCCACGGATGCATCCGGTAACCGCGTGCCACAATCCAGTAGTACGTCAGAAGATTCCACATTTTTGAGATACGTCGTCACTCCGAGCGCAGCGAGGAATCTCTCTTCACTGGTCACTCGCCGGGGCTCATCGGCACCGACAAATGCTCATGCACCAGCAGCCAACCCGCACCGCGCCGTTCCCAAATCCCAGTGTAGCGAACATCGGCTTCACTCGTTTTGCCATCTTTCGTCGTCATCGAAATATGCATCGGCACGGTCATCCAGGCGATGTTTCCACGCCGCGTGACTTTCAGATCCTTGCCGGCAGTGAGCTTTGCTGCCGTGGCGTTATCAAAAAACTGTTTCTGAACTCCGACGCGATATTCCTTCCAACTGTGATAGGAGAACGGCGCCAGATCATAAAAGACCAGACCGTCCTCTCTTGCATAAAATTTAGCGGCATTGTCGGGATTACCGCTGCTCCAGGCCGCGCAATAACTGTCCAGCAATTTGCGGAACGTGGCTTCTTCCGTGGCTTTTTGTTGCGCATGCGCGCCGACAAAAGTGAGCGAGCCGCCAACCAGGGCGAGCACGACGTACAAAACCCAGCGCAAACGGTGCATTCGGGCGGAAAACGGCTGCGCAGCAGGTAATGTCATTTCCAGTTTTCTCCTTCGAAAGGTCGCGCCCGTCGACATGGGAACCGTGTGCCATACCGTAGTGGCAAAGCGGCGATTTTGCAAGCGCTATCCTGCAAGGTCAACCCGATTCCATTTCATAAATACTGAGGGTTGCCGCTCGTCGGAAGGCTCATTTCTTCTTCGCATCCGCGTCCCAGTTCAGCACCACAGTCATCGGCTGGACTACGCCGTTCTTTACGTAGGTGTTGATCAAGAATCGCTGGCCATCCTGAGTGACGTCATAAACCACATGTTCCGATGTCGCCACAGGCTGCCTTGGGTTAGCCTGAAAGAGTGCGACCGGTGCTCCGGAATTGAAGTTCGCGCCTTCTTTGACTGGAACCGCCACGATCTTCCCGTCGGCGGAAAGGTAGAAGAGTTCTTTGCCATCGCCTCTCCACCTCGGCTGGTCGCCGCCACCGTTGGACACCTGCCATTTGCCGTGCGCGTCCGGAAACGATGTGACATAAATCTCCCATTTCCCGCTTTCGTTCGAGGCATACGCTACCCACTTGGCGTCCGGCGAGAACTGGCTATTCCTCATGGCTGAAGACGTTTTTAGGAATAACTGGCTGCTCATCTCAGGGAGGGTTAGAAACCACAGCTCGGTATCACGCGTATACAAAAGGTATTTGCCGTCACGCGACCATGCGCTCGGATATTTGTCCTGGGCCGGGGTCGCTTCGATCGCCTTTTCTTCCTGCGTTCCGTCTGTGTTCTTAAGGTATAAGTCGAACGATTGTTTTCGACTGGAGGAGAACACCACGCGCGTCCCATCCGGACTCCACACCGGCATCGCGTCAATGGCCGGATCAAAAGTCATCCGCTTCGTGCTTTCGCCCTGCAGGTCGTAGACCCAGACATCGGAGTTTTGATTCGCCGTATCGGTCTTGTCGACAGCCACAAGTTTTCCATTGGGTGCGAGGTTGACGTTGGCGTACACGTCCGGTTTTCCCACCGCCCCCATTTCTTTCCCGCTTCGGTCGAACCACTCCAGCTGCGACAGCGAAACACCGGTCCCGTTCTGTGCCAGGAGCGCTCGGTCATTCGAGACGGAGAAGGTCGCGCGCCCAATTCGAGGTTCGTACTGAATGTCTGTCAATATCGGCGAAGCCCCTCCCGTCAATTCGAATTTGCCCAGATCGATGTGCTGCGCAAACAGCGTCTTGTCGCGGTAAAACACGAAGTAGCCTGGAGCGGCATACGCTGCATTGGCGGTAGCCCTTGTCAGGAATTTCTTCTCGCGCGAATCCAGCGAGCCCACGAAGATCGCGTCAGTGTCGGTCATCCCGGTCACATTAAAGGCCATAAACATGTAGTGCTTGCCGTCGGGCAGGAACACGGGCCACCGATGGCTGGTTTCGCTGCGACTCATGTCCAACACACCTAGCGGCTGCGGTATTCCGCCGGAAGCGGGAACTCGGTTCACCACATCTCCGATCCGTCCACTCGGCGTGAACAGGATGACCCCATCCCTGCTCCAGCTTCCTCCGCGTCCCGACGGGGCGTCGCACAACGTCTGTACCGGCCCGCCCGCAATCTCCAGCCTCTTCAGTTTCCCCTCCGCAAAGAATCCCAGGGACCGCCCGTCTGGCGACCAGAACGGAAAACTCGCTCCGTCCGTATCGGCAACGCTCCTCGCATCGCGCGAACCCACTTCGTACAACCACAAGGCGCTCTTCCCACCGGATTCGCGGTCGCCCACAACCGCCACGGTGTGCCCGTTCGGCGCTATCGCCATGTCGCGTACCGGGAACGAAAACGGCGCGGAAAAATACATCGCGTGTTCCTCCACCCGCGAACTGCGCCACCACACGAGTCCTGCGATCAACCCAGCCACGAGTGCCCCACCCAGCACCCATGCCAGCCACGTCGCCAAGGACTTCCGCGCTTCCGGTCGTGTCGCCGGAATCGCTGCCTGACTTCCGCTTTCGCCGATCCATTTAAGTTCAACGGCCAGGTCGCGGGCGGTCTGCCAGCGGTCCTCAATATCTTTCGCGAGGCAGCGGCGAATCGCGTGATCGAGCGCCGGCGGAGTCATCGGCTTGTTCACTGTGACCGGCGCTGGCTCCTTTTCCAAAATCGCAGATGCCACACTGAGTTGGCTCTTCCCTTCGAACGCTCGGTTGCCCGTCAGCATTTCGTACAGCACCGCGCCAAGCGAAAAGATGTCGCTCCGCCCGTCCAGTTCTTTGCCTTCCACCTGTTCCGGCGACATATATTGAAAGGTGCCAACGATTGCGCCTTGTTGAGTCATCGGCGATGATTGCGTTAGCGCCGCTGTGACAGTTGCAATGCTGGCCAGCGCTGCCACCGGCTTGGCAAGACCAAAATCCAACAGCTTCGCGCCAGTTGAAGTCAGCATGATGTTGCCCGGCTTCAGATCGCGATGCACCACTCCGCTGCGGTGCGCTTTGTCCAGCGCATCGGCAATGTGCATTCCGTACTTCAGAACTTGTTCCAGCGGCAGTGGTCCTTTCTCCAGCCGCTTCGCCAGCGTCTCCCCTTCCACGCACTCCATCACCAGGTAACTGACGCCGTCTTGGCTACCAACATCGTGCAACACGCAGATGTGCGGATGATTCAGGCGCGAGATGGTTTTCGCTTCTCGTTCGAAGCGCTGCTTGCCAATCGGATCAGCGGAAAGCCGGTCCGGCAAAATTTTGATCGCCACCGTGCGGTCCAGCCGCGTGTCCAGGGCGCGGTACACCTCTCCCATGCCACCCGCGCCAAGAGCTGCGCCGATCTCATAAGGTCCAAGTTTTGTGCCCGGAAGGAGCGCCATGAATTCCCGTGATTATAACCCTGACCCACCCAAAGTGAAGGGCGCCATTCCAACGGCGCCGCGTGCCGCAGCGAAGCCACCATTCGCCGGTATTGGGGCGGCGTCCACCGAATCGTCGATGGCACCCCTGGGACTGGCGTTTACTGTGGAGTTGCCCGCAAGCAGTCGCGGGTTGGAGGGCGGCATGGTAGCGGCAATGGAAGGTCGGCGGACGGCGCGGAAGCACAACGCAGGACGGATCCTGCTGGCGATTGGCGGAGCGGCGTTGTTTTTGCAATTGTGGGCATTGTGGCTAGAAGCAGGCGAGGCATGGAGCCGCGCCGCGGCGGAATCACTGGGCTGGATTGGCGCGCTCGGCATGGCCGCTTTGCAGATGATGAACTTCATTGCGTGGAACCCGAACGGGATTTTGCTGAGTTTGACCAGGGTGCTGCTATTATGCTGGCCGGTGGCGGTGATGATTGCTGGCGTGGCGGTCTCGCGCAGATCGTGTTGAGGAAGTTCGCGGTGAGCGAATTGAGGAGCTAGATGGACAGCGGAGAAAAATACGGTCGCGACTTAGCTGAGAGAATCAAGTCGCGCGTGAACGACAGGATCAGGAATGGCGGTCACCACCGCGGCGGTCGCTACGGCGGGCTAGTTCCCGGCGCCGTGATTTTGGCCATTGGCGCGATTTTCTTGCTGGACAATTTGGGAATCGTGCGAGCCGGGCACTTCCTCCAGTTCTGGCCGCTGATTCTGATCTTTGCGGGAATTGTAAAACTTGCTGATCCGTGCCGGCGGGCCTGGGGCGCGATGCTGTTAGTGTTCGGCGGGCTCCTGCAAATGAATGAACTGGGATTCGGACATTTTTCCTGGGGCGAGCTGTGGCCGATTGTGCTGATTGCGGGCGGTGCCTTTGCGATGTGGAGCGCGCTACAAGCGCGAAAAATGACCGAAGCGGTTGGCGCGAACAATGGCGATCCGCTCACAACGTTGAATGAAAGCGCAATCTTTGGCGGTGTGCAAAAGCGCGTGAACGCGAAAGAGTTTCGCGGCGGGCAATTGCAATCGCTCTTCGGCGGAATAGAGATTGACCTGCGCGACGCGGACATTGCGGAAAACGAGGCTGTGCTGCATGCGAATGCGCTCTTTGGCGGAATCGAATTGCGCGTTCCGGAAACCTGGTTTGTGGCAGCGCGAGGCCAGGGAGTCTTTGGCGGATATTCGGATTCGACACGCTATACCGGGCCGGCCGACCCGGACAAGCCGAAGAAAACTTTGATCGTGGTGGGCACGGCGATTTTTGGAGGCGTGGAGATCCGCAACTGAGGACGCCATGACGAACTTCGCGGACCGGCCAAAATCAAAAGTAGGAGGCGTGAACAAGTACACCTGGATCCCCGTGGCGGTGGTGCTGGTTCCCGCACTGGCCACGCTGGGAAAACTTTCCTGGACCAGTAGTATTTTGCTGGGCGCGCCGCTGGCGATGATTTCTTTGTTCATCCCGATTGATGCGGCGTATATCTGCCGCTTTGCTCCGCTCGGCAAAGCGCAAATGTGGCGAATTGTTCTGACGCACTTCGCCGCCGCGCAAGTGTTGAGCCTGCTGTGGCTGCTCATCGCGGGGCCGTATTCGCGGGCGCTGGCTTACATTCCGCAATTGCACGGAATTGATCGCGATTTTGCGCCCGACCGCTGGATTGTTTATCTGACGGGTTGTTTCTTTTATGTAATTTCCGTGGCCTATCATTATGTGGCGATGGCGCAAGCCGCAGCACGCGCCGTGGAAATGCAGGTGATGCAGACCAGCGTGCTGGCGCGCGATGCGGAGTTGCGCGCGCTGCGTGCGCAAATCAATCCGCATTTTCTGTTTAACAGCTTGAATTCGATCAGCGCGCTGACCAGCATTGACGGCGCGCGCGCCAGGGAAATGTGTTTGCTGCTGGCGGATTTCCTGCGCTTGACGCTGGGCATGGGCGAAAAAACCGTAATTCCCTTTTCCGACGAATTGGATTTGCTGGAAAAATTCATGGCGATTGAGAAGGTACGTTTTGGCGCGCGTTTGCGCATGGAAGAACAGATCGATGACGAAGCCAAGCGCTGCATTATTCCGGCGCTGCTGTTGCAACCGTTGCTGGAGAATGCAGTGAGCCACGGAATTGCTTCGATGGAGGATGGCGGAATGATTCGCCTGGAAGCCAGCGTGCGCGATGGGCGGCTGGCAATACTGGTGGAGAATGATCGCGACGAGGAAGCGCCGGTGCGGAAACGCAATGGGGTGGGGCTGAAAAATGTGCGTAGCCGCCTGGAAGCGCGGTATGGAAAAGAAGCGACGTTTCGCGCAGATGCAGACGAAGATAAGTTTCGCGTGACCATGTCGTTGCCTGCGGAATTTGGCCCAGCAGAATCTGCGCCAGCGGAAAGCGGGCCAACAAAGTTAGCGCGAGCAGAGGATGCCGCCGCCGAAATTGGATCAGCAAGATCTGGGGAGCCAAAGTGAGTAAGGCTGAAACCAAGAAACTGCGCACGATTGTTGTGGATGACGAAGAGCTGGCGCGGCAAGTGTTGCGCGAATTGTTGCGCGCGCATGAAGAAATTGAAGTCATCACGGAATGTAGAAACGGTTTGGAAGCGGTGAAGGCTGTTGCGGAAAATAAGCCAGACCTGCTTTTTCTGGATGTGCAGATGCCGAAGTTGACTGGCTTCGACGTGCTGGAATTGATTGGTCCGGATGTACCGGTAGTTTTTGTTACTGCGTATGACGAATACGCGATGAAAGCGTTTGAAGTTCATGCCGTGGATTATTTGCTGAAGCCTGTCGGCAAAGACCGGCTCGCGGCCGCGTTGCGACGGGTGAAAATGCGTGCCGCCGAAAGCCGGCCGGCTGCGGCGGAGTTGGCAATTGCCGCGCGACCCGCAGGACAATTTGCCGAGCGCTTGGTGGTGAAGGACGGAACGCGGGTCACGCTGATTCCGGTCGGGAAACTCGACTACGCGGAAGCTCAGGACGATTACGTGGCGCTGGCGAGCGAAGGAAAAAAACATTTAAAGCAGCAGACGATTGCGAGCTTGGAAGCGGCGCTGGATCCAAAATTATTTGTGCGGATTCACCGATCGTATGTGGTGAACCTGGAACGCGTCGCGCGGATTGAGCCGTACGGCAAGGAAAGTCGCGTGGCAGTGTTGTCGAATGGAACAAAGCTGCCGGTGAGCCGCGCGGGGTATGCGAGGTTGCAGGCGCTTCTGGATGAGCGCGCTTAATTTTCTCACCACTTTTTTCTGGTGAGCGAGTTCTGAGTCACAGCCGGTCACTTCGCGGCGCGGATCGACGAAACTTCCAGAACCATGTACTCGCCGCGCTCCATGCCGGTGTGATGCGCGAGCGTTCCCTCAACGCGAACGCGCTGGTCCTTCAGCTTTTGCAGTTCTTCGGCGGGGCCGGAGACTTCGACGGAGCGCATCTTCTTCCCTCCCACCGTCTTTCCGTGCTTAAACTCCAGCGACCAACCTGAAGTCTCGCCGCCGATGGCCACGACGCGAGTGAGCTTCCCGGTGATGGTGATTTTTTTCGTTGTAGGAGCTTCCTGCGGCAGGGCCTGCGCAGAAATGAATGTGAATGCCAGAACACAAAGCAGGAGTCGAGCGGTTCCCATGTGACGCACTCCCTTCCATTAGTACAGCGAAGTCTACTTTGCGAGGGACGGGGAGCGCTAGCTTTCCGGGTACTTTTTTTTTCGAGCCTGCAGATTCCAGTGGACTTGTGTGCGCGGAGCGAGCGGCGGCGAACAGTCTGTGCGGCCGGGGGGATCCCTGTCGAAACCCCACCCCCTCCTCCCATTTTTTGTAAGTATGAGAAACAAAGCGTAGGGTTCAAGCGGTTTATAACGCCGTTCCGCTTCCGTCCTGCAAAAATGTTAATTGGTCCACTGCCGGCTCACAGGAATTTCAGCCAGCCCTCGAAAATGTCGGGCCGACTGCGGATGTTGAGAACTACTGGCCGGATGGAGGTGGTGAGGAATGCTCGGCAGTCGCGCCAGCCGGCGGATAGACAAGAATAACCAGCTTGGAAGATTCTTCCGTGGATTTGGTTTTGCCGAGTCCGATGATTTTGACGCGTTTATCGTCCAACTTGAAATTCTGTGTCAGGTACTCGCGAACCACTTTTGCGCGAGCCTCGGTCAGCAGACGCAGCTTGTCGCTATCGCCCTTGTCGCCCGAACAGGCAATGATGCTGAGGCCAAACTGATTTTCTTCGAGGTACTTTCCAGCATCGTACAGCGGTTTCTTATTCTTCAGCTTGGCGTTATCAGGCTTATCGAAAATTTCTTTGGCGTCATAGTCAAATTCCTTGGCGGGCTTCCGGCTGGGAAGGTGCGAGATGGAGTGCTGAGTCAATTCGCTGGTGTCATGGTATCCGCGTTTCTCGAAGAAACCGCGTAAAAGGAAATTGTGTTGCAAGGCGTCCATGTTGTCCCGGAACGCAGTCAGGCCCTCGTGGGCCTCGTTGGTGAGAGCGCGCGTCTCTTCGGTGACGTCTTTGGGTGTCTCGCTGGCGATGGTGTCGTCGTTCCCGACAGGCTCTGCCATGGGCGAACCAAAGGAAATCTCCACGTACTTATCTCCCAGCAGTCCTTCTGTTTTGATCGCGGCACGCGAATCCTTCTTGATGAGATTGCGGGTTGGACTGCGCAGATTCATGACCACCGTAACTTTACCGTCGGGCTGGGATGGCAAGTCGATCTCTTTAACCGTGCCTTGATGAATTCCGCCGATGCGAACCTCAGCGCCGTTGTTCAGACCGGCGACACTTTGGAAATCAGCCTTTAAGCGATAGGTTGAACTGAAAAGAAAATCTTTGTCGCCGATCAAAAAGATCCCGGCGGAGAGGCACAGCAACGCCAGGACAACCACAACACCGACCCTGAATGCCGTAGACATAATTCGTCCCCTAAGAGCCGTTCAGAAACCGCACCACAAATGGTTCGCGGCTCTTTTGCAAATCCGCAAACGTTCCTTCGATCAGAATTTCGCCGTCGCGCAGCAAAGCCAGACGGTCAGAAACGGCGCGTGCACCGTGAATATCGTGGGTCACGACAACCGAAGCCATGTGACGTTCTTTCTGCAAACGTAAAATTAAATCGTCGGTTTCGGCGGCGGTGATCGGATCAAGGCCGGCGGTCGGTTCGTCGAAGAGCAGGATAGCGGGCTCCAGAGCCAAGGCACGCGCCAAACCGACGCGTTTTTGCATTCCGCCGGAGAGTTGGGCGGGCAGTTTGTGAGAGTCCTTTTCCATGCCCACGCTAGCCAGGAGTTCTCGCACGCGCTTGTTTCGCTGGGCGTTGGACATTTTCGAGTGGCGGCGCAAGGGAAAAGCAACGTTTTCCTCGACGGTCAGTGAATCGTAAAGGGCAGCTTGCTGAAACAGAAAGCCCACCGTTTTTCGCACTTCGTTTAGTTCCTTGAGCTGCAGTTTTGTTACGTCTTCTCCGTTAACGCGAATAGAACCCGAATCCGGCTTGTACAAGCCGATTAGCAATTTGAGCAAGACGCTTTTACCGGTACCACTGCGGCCGAGAACGGAGAGCGTTTCGCCTCGCGCGACTTGCAGGTTGATGCCTTTCAGGACAGTCTGCTTGCCGAAGGATTTGCTGAGCGACTGCACCTGGATCGGCGGCGCCGTTTGCTCGCCGTTCGCTTGTTTGCTGGTGGTCTCGGACGGTTGTTTGCTTGGCATTTGTTTGTCCACCATTGTTTGCGCACCACAGGCGCGGCCTCTCAAGAAAAAAATGCGAGAATCAAGCGAACCAGCAACACGTCGGCCAGGATGATAAAGAGCGCGGCCAGGACCACGGAATTTGTTGCAGCACGCTCAACGCCTACAGTGCCGCCACTGGCACGCATTCCCTGGAAGCAGGAAATCACGCCAATGATCAATCCGAACACAACGGTCTTCAGAGTCGCCGGCAGAAAGTCGTTGAAAGTTACGACCTTGAAACCATTATGGATGAACAGCTGCAAGGAGATCGGTTCTGCCGCGGTATTCGCGACCCAGCCCATCAGGATGCCGCAGATATCTGAGACTAAAGTGAGAAGCGGAAGCATCAACATGCATGCCAGGACGCGCGTCGCCACTAAAAATTTGTACGGGTTTACGGCCGAAGCCTCCATCGCGTCGATCTGCTCGCTGACTCGCATCGCGCCGAGCTCTGCGCCAATGCCGGCAGCTGCGCGGCCACTGACAACGAGCGCCGTAATGATCGGACCGCTTTCTTTGATGATCGAGAAAATCACGACGGCGGGCAGAAGAGACTTCGCGCCAAAGCGGATCAGACTATCGCGCGTCGAGAGAGTGAGAACGACGCCGGTTGCCGCGCCTGCGATGGCCACCAACGGCAGAGACTTCGAACCGAGTTCGTCGAATTGACGAAGGAACTCCCGGAACTCGTACGGTGGAGAAAGGGCTGTCCAAAAAGACCGCGCCCAGAAGATGCCGATGTTTCCGAACCATTCGAAGAAGTTAACGACCAGGTCTCCGGTGGCGGAGAGATTTTTTGCGCCGTTGATCTTTGCAGCAGAGTTTGCCATCACGAGAACGAATACGAAAAGTGTGTCGTCGCCGTAGAAACCGGTGTCCACACGAAATCTTCGCGCCTCCGGCCTATTGTTAGAGCAAGAACCATTCCAGCAGCGTGCCCTACATGTTCCATACATTCAAAGAGATAGCGACGCCTACACAGTTCGCTGCAGGGAAAAGATTGCGATGCTCGCACGACGCGGGGTACTAGCCAGGAGGTACGGGTTAGGAGGAACGTTTGGCGATGATCAGGGTGATGTCGTCGTGCTGCTCGTGAGGGGAGAAGGCGCGAACGTCTGCGACCACGGAAGTGAGGAGGGATTGCGAACAGAGTTCTCGGTGACGGCGGAGAGACTCGACCAAGCGATCTTCGCCGAATTCTTCGGCAGAGTGGTCCATGGATTCGGTTACGCCGTCGGTGTAGAGGGCCAGTAGATCACCGCGACGGAGAGATGACTCGCCGACGGCGCATTCCCAGGTTTTGAAGATGCCGAGCACGGTGGAAGTGGATTCCAGGCGATCGAAGGAGCCGTCTCTACGCAGAAGCAAAGCGCAGAGATGGCCGCAGTTGACGTAGCGCAGGTATCCGGAGGAATCGTCGTAATCACCGAAAAACAGTGTGGCGAAGGCGCCATCGGGTGTATTGTCGCAAAAAAGCCGGTTTACTTTTTGCAGCATGCGTTGCGGTTGCTCCAGCGCGAGGGCAAACTGGCTGCGAAGGTTAGCCTGAAGATTGGCCATCAAGAGCGCGGCGGCAATTCCCTTTCCGGCGACATCGGCGATGACGAAGCCGAGACGATCGGGGCCGAGACTGAGGAAGTCGTAGTAGTCGCCACCGACGGCGCGCGCGGGAATGCAGGCTCCTGCGTATTCGAGAGACTTGAGTTGAGGCATGGATTGCGGAAAAAGTCTGGAATGAACTTGCGTGGCGATGACAAGTTCTTGCGCTGCGCGGCGTTCGGCTTCCAATTTTTCCTCGGCCACGCGGCGCTGCGATTCGACGGCGTGAGTGAGTTCATCGAAGCTGACCAGAGAAAACGTGTTGCCGTCAATATCACGAAAGCGCACGGAAACACTGCCCCAGACGGGAGTTTCTTGTCCGAGTAATTTTGCGCCAGGCGTCGGAGCGGAGGAAGCTGACGCTGAATCCGCCGGTGGAGACACATACTTGATGCGGCGCAGACGCGGCGTGCCGATGAAGCGCACGCCGTTCCTGGACCATTGTTGGAATTTTGCGGCGACGTCGGAAGTGCACAGGACGACTTGCGTCGAGCGGCCAATCAGTTTGTATTCAGCGGTGTTGGTCTTGGGAGCAACGAGCGTGAGGATGGTGGTGCCATCGGGCGGAGACACGGCGACCCAGCGTTCACCGGACTGCAGCCGGGTGTCAATGACGAGACGGAAGGCGAGCTGCTCTACGTAGAAGCGCAGGCTGCGATCGAGATCGCGTACGTAGACGCGAACGGCGTGGATGCTGAGGAAGGGATCCGCAGGGGTTGTGTGCGCCATATCCATGGCCGAAATTATAGAGCGAACCATGGGGTTAAGGCAGACTTTGGTGCGTGCCAGCGACGGCGGAGTGCAGCAGCAACCGCGCTCATGGTTCGGCAACGCGGTTTAATGGGGCCAGGCAGAAAGAAGTATGGATACAATCGAGGCCAGGGTGATCGCCATGATCCTCTTGCTGAGTGTTTGGCCGTTCGTGATACCTGTATGCGTCGCGTTTTATATGTTCTGGCTATGCTGGACCAGAGGCGGCGACCCGGGACGGGATTCGGCCATTGTTCAGTACGAGCCACCGGAGAAATTCAGTCCGGCCGAATGTGGCGCGCTACTGGAAAACGCACTGACGCCACGGGGCATTTCGGCGACCATCGCGGATCTTTCCGTACGCGGCTATTTAACGATTGAGAAGAACGGCGGCGATACACTGTCCGGGCCCAAGCACCGGCAGGATTACATTTTTCGACTGACCACACCGCAGATCGACTGGAATAATTTGAAACCGCACGAACGTGGCGTGCTCAGCGCGATTTTCGTCCCGACGAATCCTCTGCGAATGTTGAACGAAGCGATGGCACAACTGCAAGGTGCCGCCAGGAATCCCGCGTTGGCCTCGGTGTTTGCGGGAGTGCAAGCCATGACAGAGGATGACCCGAGGTTCAAAGCACTTGCGGAGGCGGGAGGCAATGCTGCTCGGGACACCGTTGCCCTGTCAGAATCGCAAAATCATTTCTATCTGCACAAGACGGCGATGGGCGATGCGGTGTTCGACGCCATGGTTGCGGGCGGGTATTACGCGAGGCGTCCGGACAGAGTGCGGATATTCTATGTGGGGCTTGGACTTGTGGTTGGCGTCCTGCTGGCTACAGCGGGAACAGTGGTGATAGCGAACGGCACCCCGTGGTTTACCTGGACATTGAGCGGCGCGCTGACTGGATTAATTGTTTCGGGATTCGGCTGGCATATGCCTGCGAGGACACTATTGGGAGTACGAGCGCTGGCTAAGGTGCGCGGCTTTCAGGATTTCCTGGGGCGGGTTGCAAAGGATCGCATCAAGCGCCTGGAGCAGACGCCAGCGCTCTTTGAAAAATATTTGCCGTATGCGATGGCCCTGGGCGTGGAGAGCAGGTGGGCTGAAGCCTTTGGCAGCATTGCGGTGCCGGCGCCGCAGTGGTATGGAAAGCGAGACGCTGACTTCTTTCCAGTGGAGCTTACGAGCGAATTGAGCGCGATGTCGAACCGGACCGGGCTGGCTATGAAGGCCGATGGCGGCATAGAGGAGTGACGGACGGGGATTAGCGCGCTCCCAGGAAGGGCGAGATCTGAACGCGAACCGGAACTGACTGGGATTGTGAAAAATGTTGCGAGCGCGCTAAGCGGATAGTCGGCGCACCCAGATGCGGGAGGTGGCGGGTTTGCCGAGGTGCAGAGTGCGATTCGAAGAGCGGAGCGTGAGGGTTTCATCGTATTCGCGGCGGGCGATCGAGAGTTGCGTACCAGGATGGAGATGGAGTCCGTCGAGGAATTCGAGGAACTTGCCGTCCTTTTCGTAGACGCAGACGATTTCGGCTCGTTCGTTGGCTTGCAGATCAGAGAGCAGAACGGCGCCCTGTTTGCGAAGTTGCGCGAACCCGCCGCGCAGAGGCACTCCATGCGGGCAGGATTTTTTATCGGCGAAGCGTTTCAGAAGAAGAGCTTCGACTTCGGGAGAGATGGCGTGCTCGAGGCGTTCGGCTTCGTCGTGGGCTTTGGACCAGGTGAGGCCGATGACGTCAGTAAGCAGCATTTCGGCGAGTTGATGGCGGAGGGCCATGCGCTCGGCTACGGCACGGCCTTTGCGGGTGAGATCAATGTGGCCGTCGCGAGCGACGGATACTAAATCGTCGCGGCGCATGCGTTTGAGCGCGGCAGTGACGGCGGGCGGAGTGACGTCCAACTCTTCAGCCAGGCGCGCGCTGATGGGCGGTTGGCCTTCTTCGACAAGTTCCCAGATAGCTTTGAGGTAGTCTTCCTGGGAGACGCTGGTTTTTGTTCGCATCTTGATCGATGAACCTGTCCCGGCCGAAGAGAAAGAAAACAGCCGGGCTGAAGCCCGGCACTACGAACGCGAGAAGCAAACCAAAGCGTCAGGGACGGCTTTACTGATGGCCGTCGCGGAGGCGCGCGGTTAACGATTCTATTCTATTCCGGATGTCGTCGAAAATTCTTTGATAGACGATGGGGTCGGAGCCGTACGGGTCTTCGACGTTCCAGTCTTCGACTTTGTGCCATTCGGAGTCGGGAAAGACGCGTTGTTTCGGGTAGCCGCTCATGTTGATGACGAGGTTTGCGGCAGCCCATTCGTTGTTCCGGATTGCGTTCGAGGATAAATTTTCTGCGGGATAGCCGTTGTGTGCCAAAGTTTCGATAGTCTGTTTCTGCACTACGCCGAGTGGCGTCAGCCCGGCGCTGCTGGAATCGAAGATATGCGATGAATCGCGTCGCGCAATGGACTCGGCCATGGGGCTACGGCAGGAATTCCCGATACAGACGAAGAGGACGCGCGGTTTTGGTTTGCTGTTTGGCATTGCAGACTGGTTGGTGACAGGCATTATTTCTTGTAAGTTGAGTGGGATTTTTTGTGCGTTCGCGATTTCGGTTCTGAAGAGTGCGACTGCGTTGAAGCTGAATTATTGTTGGAATGATTGTTGATCAAGGCGAGGAAGTGTCGATGGACGGTGGGGTCGTGAGTCAGTTCCGGATGGAAAGTTGCGGCGAGTACGTTGTCTTTTTGGACCAGCGCGGGTTTGCCGGCGAATTCGGCGAGGATTTTTACGCCTGGACCGACACTGTCGATGATCGGGGCGCGGATGAACACCATCTCCATCGGCTCGGATTTAAGTTTGGAGTTGCCAGAGGAGACTTCGCTGGCTAGCTGACGGCCGTAGGCGTTTCTCAAGACCGTCATGTCGAGAAGTCCCAGCGAATCCTGGTGAGGATTATTCACGTTTGTGGCGAGGAGAATTGCTCCTGCGCAAGTGCCGAAAACAGGATGATGGTTGGCGACGAATTTCTTTATGGCTTCGGCGAGACCTTCTTCCTGAAGGAATTGCAGTTGCGTGGTGGATTCGCCGCCCGGAAGAATCAACGCGTCGCATTCTTGGAGATCCGCTACGGTGCGGACTTCCTTGGTTTCGGCGCCGAGCGAGTGCAGCATGGCGGCGTGTGCGGCGAAGTCGCCTTGGATGGCGAGGATTCCGATTTTGGGTTTTACAGTGTTTCTCATTCCTTAGGTCATCCGGCGTTGCACGAAAAGAGAGAAGCATCGGTCTAAAGACCGGCCGCTACAACGGCCTAATGCAAAACCGCCCGCGACTTGGTCGGGCTGCTACAACTGGCAAATCAAATGCGCCCGCCACAAAATTGGCTCGCGGGATCGGCGCGTTTGCCATCGTGTTGCGCGAAAAATCGTAACGCGCGGAAAAGCGGCAGCGGTCGTCCCGATAAATCGGGATGCTCACCAGCCACGGGTGGAGAGAAGATCTTTCTCCTGCATCTGGCGAACGTCGAGGCCGGGCATGGCTTCGCCCAGTTCTTCACTGGCTTCGAGGACGGCTTTGGGATCTTCGAAGTGCGTGGTGGCTTTTACCACAGCTTTGGCGCGAGCTTCGGGATCGCTGGATTTGAAAATGCCGGAACCTACGAAGACCGCTTCCGCGCCGAGTTTGCGCACGAGAGCAGCGTCGGCGGGAGTGGCAATTCCGCCCGCTGAAAAATTCGGCACAGGGAGTTTGCCTGCCTTCGCCACCTGGCGGATTAGTTCCATCGGCGCGCCTAGCTCTTTGGCTTCGCGCATGAGTTCGTCGTCGCGCATGGTGGTGAGTTTCTTCATCTGGCCGACGATGGTGCGCATGTGGCGCACGGCTTCGACCACGTTGCCGGAGCCGGCTTCGCCCTTGGTGCGGATCATAGCAGCGCCTTCGCCGATGCGGCGAAGCGCTTCACCCAGATTGCGCGCGCCACAGACGAAGGGAATGCGGTAGTCGTGCTTCCAGATGTGATTTTCTTCGTCGGCCGGCGTGAGCACTTCGCTCTCGTCGATGAAATCGACTTCGAGCGCTTGCAGGACTTCCGCTTCGGCGAAGTGGCCGATGCGCACTTTGGCCATCACTGGAATAGTGACGGTCTGCATGATTTCGCGGATCACTTTGATGTTGGCCATGCGCGCGACGCCGCCTTCTTTGCGGATGTCGGAGGGAACCCGTTCCAGGGCCATCACGGCACAGGCGCCAGCTTTTTCCGCGATGCGGGCTTGCTCGGCGTTGGTGACGTCCATGATGACGCCGCCTTTCAACATTTCGGCCAGGCCGACTTTTACGCGCCAGTCGTTGGATGCGGAACCGTTGCCGCTGCCGTTTGCTTCTTTGTTGCTCATGATGCTCTCCTCAAAATAAAACTCGTTGTTGGTGCCGGCGTTGAGATCCTTTGCCCGCTGCCAAGCAGGCTCAGGGTGACAACTACTGTCGTGCTACGAAAATCGCCGGGCTGAAGCCCGGCACTACGAAACCCTTGAAAAAAGACACCGGTCTAAAGCGGCCAGTACAACAACAGGAGCTACATTGCGCCAGTCTGGCCTGCAGCGACGGGCTGGGCTACTACTACGAAGCGTCCCCGGCCTCTTGCCAGCAAGTTGCCTTGCGCATCGTGAATTTCTCCGATGCGAAAACGGTTGCGGCCTTTTTCTTCTTCTTGCCAGCCAGTGACGACGATTTCGGCGTCAACCGGAACTGGCTTGCGATACTCGATGTTTAGTTCGGCGGTGACGGCGCGTTCGTCGGTTAATTTGGAAATTTTGCCCATGGCTTCATCGAGCAGAACGGCGATGATGCCTCCATGTGCGAACCCCGCGCCTCCGCCATAGCGAGACCCGAGAATAAATTTGCCGGTGCAGCGTTGTGCATCCTGATCCAGTTCGAACGTCAGCTTCATGCCGGCAGCGTTCGCTCCGCCACAACCGAAGCAATGGTTGGCCGGATTGGGTTCGAGCATGAGTTTCGCGCACATTCTATTCGGACTTCCCTCTAACTTTTCAAGCCTAGGACTCTTGTCTCCGTCATTCCGGGCCGCGCAAGAGCCCTTTTTTGGTCATTCCGAGCAACAATGCCGTCATTCCGAGCGAGGCGAGGAATCTCCCTGCGGTCGCTCCGGCGAGCAACTCGCCAGCCATTGCCGCCACTGAAGGAGCTCAGACCAGTGCCACTCGGCTGCGTTCCGCCCTGCGAACTCCGCGCTGGCGCTTGCGCATTTCTATCCGCAGAAGATCGGCGAGCGTGGCAGCGCCGCGCAGCAATTCTTTTTCGTTCAGATTCGCGAAGCCGAGGCGCAGCGTGTTGGGCAGATGCGACTGCACGTAAAAGTATCGACCTGGCGCGAAGAGCAGGCTGCGCTCTTTTGCATGGATCAAAAGCTCGCTGGCGTCGAAACCCGCCGGAAGTTCCAGCCACAGGCACATGCCACCTTCCGGACGTGTCCAGCGCGTTTCCTCCGGCATGTGCTTGCGAAGAGCTTCATCGAGCGCGGCCAAACGCGTGGCATAAAGTTTGCGCATCTTCGAAAGATGCTTGGAAAAATAGCCGCGGCGCAGAAATTCCGCGAGTGTGGCTTGCGCCAGCTGATCGGTGTGCAGGTCTGTGGTCTGTTTGACTAAGCGAAGTCGCTCGATGGCAGCGGCAGGAGCGACAATCCAGCCCACGCGAAGCCCGGGAAATGCCACCTTGGAAAAACTGTCAATGTGAATGACCAGGTTCGAACGATCCATTTGTTTGAGCGAGGGGACGCGTTCCTCGCGAGCGTGCAGCCGTGCATAGATATGATCTTCGACGACGGGAACCTGATGGCGCGAAGCCAGTTCGAGAAGTTTGCGGCGCGAAGCCAGCGGCATGGAAGTGCCAGTTGGATTGTGAAAATCGGGCGTCAGCACAATCAGTTTGACGCGATTGGCGGCGAGCGTGGCTTCGAGGGCTTCAAGGTCAACGCCCAAAGGTTTGCCCGGCTCGGCGTGAGTGTTTACGGGAACTCCCAGGCAGCGCGCGCGAGCACCGTTGAAAATCGCGCACGCGCCAGGATAAGTGGGATTTTCGATAACCACGCAATCGCCGGGACGCATGAACGCTTTGCTGATCAGGTCGAGCGCTTGCTGGCAGCCGTCGGTGATTAGCAGGTTTTCGTCTTTGGCGGCGATGCCATCGGAGCTTAAGAGTTCGAGCAGCGCTTCCTTGAGGGGAGCATAGCCATCAGAGGATCCGAGATTGAGCACGTCTGTCGCTTCGCGGCGCAGCACAGTGTTGACGCAGATTTGCAATTCCTCTACTGGAAAATGATCGACTGCTGGGCGCGCCATTACGAAAGAGAGCGCGTCATCCGGCGCGCTGGCTGTCAGGCGACTGAGAATTTCGTCGCCGCGTTCGTCGGCGAAGAGCAACTCCCAGCGCAGGCCGTTGCCATTTCCATTGCCGAGCATCGGCGGAGGTGGTGGAGTTAATTTCAGGCCGTTGCCGTTGCCTTGGATGAAAGTGCCGCGGCCGACGTGACCTTGAATTAGTCCTTCGGATTCCAGTTCGGCGTAGGCGTTGGCGACGGTGGTGCGATGGACGCCAAGCACGGTGGCGAGTTCGCGGCTGGCGGGAATGCGGTCACCGGGGCGGAGATCGCCGGCGTGGACTAACGCGCGAAGTTGGTCTCTCAGTTGGATATAGAGAGGAACGTGACTTTCGGGTTGGAGATGTACTGGCAGCATTGTCTCTCCCAAAAAGCCAATTCTAGCAGATATTGGACTGACGCAAGAGCCAATTTGTCTTTTTGTTTAAGTTTACGATTCAGCCCGAAAAACAGCTGCGGTGAACTGTCCCTTACGAAGGAGAAAAACGCATTAGTTTTCGGGTTGCTGGTCGGGCGCGTCTGAAGCGGGTTGCGGGACGGGCTCGGATTCTGGGTCTTCGGTCTTCTGCCCTGCCCTGAGGGGGAGAGCGCACAACTGGGTGAAATCGGCCTCATCGCACTGAAAGATCGAGGTCAGCGGCAGGTCTTCCTTTTTCACGATGTAGTCGCCGCTGGACATGTCGTCGGATTGGTCGACGGAGGTGGTCACAACGTGGTTGCCCGGAAGTGCACGGATGCGGAACTGGAGAGAAGAGGGCTCGTAGTTGGCGAAACTGAAACAGCGGCCGATGCAGGCGCGCTCGATGGAATGGTGGACGAACTGGATGCGCCAATCGTCTGGGGGATTGGCTACCGCTACAATGCGCGTTCCCACCGGCAGCGATCGGATGACGTTGCGAGCGTTGTCTTCCATGCGATCGAGTTTGCCGGTGTCCCGATAAAGAAGAATGAAAAATAACAGGGCGCAAACAATATTGCCGTGAACGGACCAGCGCGGCAGACGAAGACAAGCAAGAACCAGCAAACCGAAGATGGCGGTAACCAGAGTTAAGCGCGAGACGAGTAGGCCGATCCATCCTGCGTACAGGCCAACGCGAAAATTTTCGGGCAAGCAGAACGTTGCGATGACGGCGAGAGCGTAGAGTTCAATCGCCAAGCGAAGAGCCGGCGGCGGCGAGTTCGCTCGGAAGATCCAATCGTAAATTGCACCCAGGGCGACGATAATTCCCCAAGTCAGGACCGCCCATGAAAGAACTACGTAGCGGTGGCCGAAAAGATCGAGCTGATCCTGGCCGAGGAGCTGAAAAAATCCTGTCGAACGCCAAGTCGCTTCAAGTGCTTCATGAGCTGCGAAGTAGAATTTCATTGCGACGACGGAAATGATGGCCATCGCCGTAAGAGCGAGGCGCGTCCGGCGCAACAACCGCCGCCATAGTGAAACGTAGGCTGCGATGGTCACAAACAATACGAAGCCGATGGGATGGGCGATCAGGCTTATCGCAGAGACGGCGGCAGCGCTGAGCCAATTCCCTGCCCCGCCGCGCCACGCCACCGCCAGCGCAAAAAAAGCAAAGCCGATGGAAAGATAGTAGTTCATGAATCCCATGTGAAAGGCGTAGCCGTAGGCGAGAAGAAACAGAAGTGGGGCTAGCTTCCACGGCGGACCGCCAGATGCTGCAGCGAGGAAGGAAAAGCATCCCCAGAAAAAAACCAGTACCGCGAAGGAGACTACGATTCTCTCAGCAGCGACAAAACCGACAAGATTGGCGGCGTGCAGAAGAAGGAGATCGAAGAGCATATTGCTCCATTGGCGGGCGATCGTCAGACCGGAAATTTGGTGGTATCCGATCAGCCGGGTGAGCCAGGCGTTGTAAACGTGGCTGCCGAGGTCGCCGGCCTGGATGCGGGAGTGCCAGAAGCAAGGTACGACGAGAAGCACGGAGGTTAGGACGACCGCGAGGATATTTTTGCGAAGAAAGTTGGCGGCGGTGCGGAGCACAAACCGAGACGAACGTCTGTCGGAAGACTCGAGGGGCATTCAGGTGGCGGCTCCGCGAGCATTTTACACGGGTCGCTGGAGGGGTCGTGAGAAATTCAGGTTAGCGGATGGCGTGATTTTCGCCGAGGCGCTTGAGGCGTTCGCGGAGGCGGCGCTGTAGCGGGCTTGGCGTATTCGGATTGAATGCGACGAGATACCACAGCGGCTGGCTGCGGTCTTTACTCAGATACGTCAGCGTATTCGCGTCTGCGTTGGGATGACGAGCAACGTTTTCGCGGATTGCGCCGTAGGGATGACGGCCGAGCTTTTGCAAAGTTTTCGCGTTCGAACGGGGATGCTCACTGATCAGGCGGAGCAAATAATAATCGCTTTCGGGAGCTTGCTTGACGAGCTTCTCCAGCATTTCGGGCTTGGCATCGGCGCTGAGCACCAGGCCAATTTTTTCGTCCCATGCGGTGTTGATCTGATTGAGCTCGCGAGTGCGCGCGTGTATCAGTTCTTCCAATGCGCGACGCTCCTGTTGAGCGCGCGCCAGTGGCAAGTCGGTGCCTTCCAGTGAATCGAGCACACGCAAGAGGTGCTGCCGTTCGCCAAAAACAATCTGCGAAGTGCGCGTGTTGGTGGCTTTTTCTTTTTCCTTGTGCTGAACCAGATCCGAACGTCGCATGTCACGCTGCTCCAGCCCGATTCTCCAAAGAGACGCGAAACGGGCAAATCCCGGATAAAGAGAACGAAAACTCCGTTGGCAGAGAAAAATCTTCGGGCGAGAGTAATTATGTTCCGCGGAAACGGTGGGGTAAAGTTTAGAGGAGTGACGCTGTGCCCGATGCGGCACGGCCTGTATTTGGCGCTGTGCGAATACAGCGTGCGCAGTAGATCGCGAGGGGACGGAAAGATGTCCGCATTTACAGAACACCAGGACGAATTAGAGCACTACGAACAAATGTTTGGTAAAGAGCGCGGCAGGCTGGCGGTGGGACTGGACCGGTTGACGAATGCGCTGGTTCTGGTTGGGCAGCACGGCGTGTACTGCACCAGCCAGAGAAATCCTACGCTGCCGGCGATGGATATTCGGATGATTACGCAGGAACTGGTGCATGCGAAAGAGTTGGTGCAATCGGTGATGGAAGAGATTCGTTTGGGGAAAGAGGCGCGGAGTAGTTGACGGCTTGAGTTGTGCCACGTGTTAAATCGAAGAGAGATTCCTCACTGCGCTTCGCTTCGCTCGGAATGACGATGTTTTGCTAATACTGAATCGGAATGACGGCTTTTTAGGCTTCCTGCAAACACTTTTCCACAACAAACTCGTGAATTATTTTTCTACTAAGAAGGGATTGCTTTGGCGTTCTTCGCCGATGGTAGTGGTTAAACCGTGGCCGGGGTAGACGACGGTATCGTCCGGGAGCGCGAGGAGTTTGTGGACCAGCGAGTCCATCATTTTTTCCATTGAGCCGCCCCACAAATCTGTGCGGCCAATGCTACCGGCAAAAAGCGTGTCTCCGGCGAAGAGTTGCGGCGCGGCGACGATGACTTTTCCTGAGTCGGCGGGAAGAAAAAGGCACGAACTGCCGGGCGTGTGTCCGGGAGTGTGAATGACTTGCGCTTGCAAGCTGCCCCACTGCAGCTTGTCGCCTTCGCGCAAGAATTGGTGGACTTCGGTAAGCGGCGGCGGATCGACGCCGAGGAATGCGGCTTGCATGTCCATAGATTGATAGAGCGGAACGTCATCGCGATGCATCAAAACAGGAGCACCGGTGTAGTCGTGTAGTTTTTTGAGGCCGCCGACATGATCAATGTGCGCATGAGTGCTGACGATCGCTTTTACGGTGAGTTTGTGGCGGCCGAGCAGGTCCATGATGCGATGGATTTCGTCTCCAGGATCGAGGACCAAAGCCTCGCGCGCGATCGGGTCGGCGATGATCGAGCAATTGCATTGCAGCAGGCCCACCGGAATCGTGAAGTGAAGAAAGTTTTGCGGAGTTTGCGACACAGGGACGTTCGCCATATGTGTCAGTATAACATTCGCTGGAAAATCGTTCGCACTCGGCCACGGGCACTGGCAGCTCCAATGTAAGGTTCCGGCAGGCCCGCATGCGCGTTTGCTACACTTGGGGTACAAAACGATGAGCGAGGCAACCGCAAAATCAGTGATCGAAACGCCTCTGTTGGAAGTTCATAAAAACTCGGGCGCAACGATCGGAACGTGGTTCAGGTGTGCGCTGCCGGACAATTTTAGCGGCGACTGGCTGAGCGAATACCGCGCGGCGCGCGAGAGCGTCGCGCTGATCGACAAAAATTATCGGATGTACGTGCGATTCACCGGGCCGGACCGTGTGCGCTACCTGAACGCGATTCTCACCAACAATATTAAGGATCTGGCGGCGGGTAACGGTATTGTGTCGCTGTTCTTGAATCCGCAAGGAAGAATTCAGGCGGAGATCGAAACTTACGCCACGCCCGATAGTCTTTTTTGCGTTTCGTACGCAATGATTCGCGAGACGCTGGTTCCGGCGCTGGACAAATTCATCATCATGGACGACGCCACGCTAACGGATGAAACGGAGATATTTGGCACGCTGGCGCTCGAAGGTCCAAGAGCGACGGAAGTCGTGAAACAACTGACGTCGATCGAGCTCGCAACGCTTGGTGAGCTTTCGTTTCAGGAGACTTCGGTCGCCGGAATTTCATGCAAATTGACGAAACGCTCGCCGGGCGGCGCGGCTGGCGCAGAATTTCTTGCGGCTCGCGAGGATTTACCCCGACTGTGGCAGACGCTACGCCACGCGGCAGGAACCGCCGGAGGCCGCGCGATGGGATATCAGGCTCTGAATGCGCTGCGGCTGGAGCAAGGGACTCCGTGGTTTGGCTACGACTTCAGCGATAAGCAGATTCCGCACGAAGCGGGCTTGGAGCACTCGCATCTGAGTTACACGAAAGGCTGCTACACCGGGCAGGAGATTGTGGAGCGCGTGCGTTCGCGCGGACAGGTGAACCGCGTGCGTGTGCTGGTGAAATTCGACACCAACGAGCTGCCTGCCGCAGGAGCTGTGTTGACGGCCGACGGAAAAGAAGTTGGGCACGTTACCCGAACTGCATTTTCGCCAGCGTTGCAAACAGCAATCGGCATGGCCTACGTCCGCCGAGAGAACAGTGCAGTCGGTAGCGAGCTCAGTTCCGCGTCGGGTAGAGCGACTGTTATCACGCCACCGAACACGCATTACTAAAACCGCAAAACGCAGCGCCCGAAAAGCCGCTGCTGTTTCTTCGTTGTCGCGATGCGTCGTGAAGTTATACCCTTCCAGCATGTTTGAACGCTTCACAGAAAAAGCGCGACGGGCCGTATTCTTCGCTCGATATGAAGCGAGCCAGTACGGGAACCCGTCTATCGAGACAGAACATCTGCTGCTAGGGCTGTGGCGAGAGGACCCCGCACTTAGACTCGCGCTGAACGATACTGGTGTCGTGCAGCAGGGGGAGCGCCTGTGGGCAGCGGATTCGGAGATTCGTGCTGCAATCGAGCAGGCGATCGGGCAGCACGTTGGCCAACGTGCGCCGATCAGCACTTCGATTGAGTTGCCCCTTTCCGCCGACTCCAAGAAGGCCTTGCTTTTTGCCACCGAGGAAGCCGACAGGCTGGGTCAGCGTCAAGTTGGGACCGAGCATGTGCTTCTCGGCCTTCTAAGACTAGAAGGCTCGCTGGCCGCTCAAATCGTGCGGGGCCGGGGCCTGAAGACAGAAGAGTTGAGAGAACGGATTGCAAAAAGGCACCGACCGGTGATTAGAAAGCCGTCACTTCCGATACTGGAAGATTTCCTGACGGGACTGAAGTGCCGCAGCGCCGAGGATTTGATGCCGTCTTTCGCCAAGAATGTACAACTCGTGGACGTTCACGGGAAACGATGGAATTACAAAGAAATTGCCGAGAATTTTTCGACGCTGTTCGTCCCTTATGCCAAGAAAAACGCCAACTACACCATTGAAGAAACGCTCGTTAGCTCGAACGACCATCTAGTAGCGATGGTGCTGTGGAGGAACGCGCTTGTTGCCAGCATGGAGCGGGTTTGGATGCACCGAATGACCGTGATTCTTATTCCTGACGGAGACGACTGGGCCATCGTGTCGATGCACGTAACGCCCGTGCAGCCCTAATCTGATGCCAGGCTTTTCACCGAGCTGTGTACCCTGCCCTGTGCCACTTAAGAGCAGCGGCATAAAGCCGCCGCTACATGGAGAGAAGAGGTTAGGCGATGTTCAGTGCGCGTTTGAAGGAGCCCTTTTCGCTGTCGATCTTTTTTTGTAGTTGCAAGATCGAGTAGAGGAGAGCTTCGGGACGTGGCGGGCAGCCGGGGACGTAAACGTCGACGGGAATGACTTGATTACAGCCTTGCACGATGGCGTAGTTGTTGAAGACTCCGCCGGAGGTGGCGCAGGCGCCCATGGAGATGACCCACTTGGGTTCCGGCATTTGATCGTAGAGCTGGCGCACTACCGGAGCCATTTTTTGCGAGAGGCGTCCGGCGACGATCATCAGGTCCGCTTGACGCGGAGAAGGGCGAAAGACTTCGGCGCCGAAGCGTGCAACGTCAAAACGCGCAGCGGCCATGGACATCATCTCGATGGCGCAGCAGGCCAGACCAAATCCGAGCGGCCAGATCGAGCTTCTGCGCGCCCAGTTCACCGCTTTATCGAGCGTGGTGAAGATAATGCCTTCGTCTTCGAGCAGCTTGCCGAAGTCGTTGGGCTTGGTCAGTGTGACGTGTTTGCCGAGAGATACGCTCATCGTGGCCTCGAGGGTATTTTCGCACACAGCGAGTGGCGTGTCCACGAAGGGACCATTTCGGCTTTGGTGGACGGCCGAAAACATCCCGGCAGTTAGCCCGCACAAGTACGATCGCGACCATCATTTCGCTTGGCCCGAGCCCGAACTCGCCCCTTTCTTCGAGTGGTGTCACGCTCAATTCACAAACCCACAGTCGGGACGGCTCGGTTGGTTTGTATTCCGGAGGAAGAGCGAAAGAGACTGAAGGAAAAACTCTCAGGTATACAGTTTGTATCCACTTGCTCCTTTCCCGCGCTCCGCGAGAAAGAGCTCGCCAGAAATTAGCCGTAATCCACCACGAGGACAACTTTGCCGAACTGTTCGCCGGATTCGAGATACTCGTGTGCGAGACGGCATTCGGATAGCGGAAACGTGCGGTCGATTACCGGCTTGAGGCGGCCGGCGGCGACGAGTTTGAGTACCGTGGCGAATTCGGACTTGGTGCCCATGTAGGAGCCGAGAATGGAGAGCTGGCGGCTGAAGAGGAAGCGCAGATCGATCTTGGCGTCGTAGCCGGTGGTGGCTCCGCAGGTGACCAGGCGGCCGCCGCGTGCGAGGCTGGATACGCTGTCGTCCCAGGTGGCCATGCCCACGTGTTCGAAGACTACGTCCACTCCGCGCTTCCCTGTCAGGCGGCGGACTTCGTCCTTAATTTTTTGCGTTTTGTGATTGATTACTTCGTCCGCGCCGAGTTCGCGGGCCTTGGCGAGCTTGGCGTCGTTGCCGCCGGTGGCGATGACGCGGCAGCCGAACATTTTTGCGATTTGAATCGCGGCGGAGCCTACGCCGCTGCCCGCTCCGAGAATGAGCACTTCTTCCGCAGGCTGAAGCTGTGCGCGCGTAACGAGCATGTGCCAAGCGGTCTGAAAAACCAGTGGGACTGCGGCGGCTTGTTCGAACGAAAGATTTTCCGGATAAGGGAAGCAATTCACTTCCGGGCAGCGGACGAATTCCGCGCAACCGCCATCGATCAGGTACCCCAGATTCGTGAATTGCGAACACTGGTTATCGCGACCGGCGCGGCAGGCCGCGCATTTTCCGCAGCTAACGCCAGGCGCAAGCAAAACCTTTTGGCCAAGCTTTAGCGTGGTTACATTTGGCCCGATTTTGCCGATTACGCCAGCGATATCGCTGCCGGGAATGTGCGGCAACGGAAAATTGATACCCGGAATTCCCTGCCGCACCCAGAGGTCGAGATGATTCAGCGCGCAGGCGTGTACGCGAACGAGGACTTCGCCGGAGCGGAGTTCTGGTTCCGGTGCGTCCCTGTAACGCAAAACTTCCGGTCCGCCGTGATGGTCGAAGAGGATGGCCTGCATGCGGTACTCCTGATACTGCGAAGCGCTATAGTAGTCAAGCATCAAAGGCTTGTGGAGAGGCGCTTCGGCCGACGCAAGCAGGTAGTTGCGTTGACAGGAACGAACGCACGCTCTACGCTGAATCGGAATCTGACTATGGACTTGTTCGAAGAGATTGTGCACATGAGGAAAGCCGGCCTGCGTGGCGCGCTGGCCACGATTGTGCACACCAATGGCTCGATTCCGAGCTATGAAAGTTCGCGCATGCTGGTGCGCGAAGACGGTTCGATCGCCGGAACCATCGGTGGAGGATGCGTCGAAGCGGATGTGTGGGCTGCGGCGCGCGAAGTGATGAGCAAGGAAACGCCGCGCAAAATGGTTTTTCAGTTGAACAACGAAGCCAGCTATGACAACGGGCTGATCTGCGGCGGCACGCTGGAAGTTTTTGTCGAGCCGATCTTGCCGCAACCGCTTGCCTATATTTTTGGTGGCGGGCACATTTCGATGGCGCTGGCAAAGTCGGCGAGCGCGGCTGGATTCGGCATCGTGGTGATTGACGATCGCGAACAGTTCGCGAATAAAGAACGATTCCCGATGGCGCAGGAACTTTACACCAGTTACGCGGATGCCTTTGCGCGGATCCAGCCGAATGCTTCGTCGTACCTTGTTATTGTCACGCGCGGGCATCGCGACGACATGCGCGTGCTGGCCTGGGCGGTGCGCACCGCCGCGCGTTACGTGGGAATGATTGGCAGTAAGCGTAAGGTTTTATCCGTATATCAGGCACTGGAGAAGGAAGGTTACGCTCCGGAAGAATTCGCGCGCGTGTTTGCTCCGATGGGACTGGAAATCGGCGCGCTGTCACCGGAAGAGATCGCCATCAGTATCGCTGCTGAACTGGTCGCGGTGCGGCGCAACACGCTAGGCGCGCAGCACAAAAAAATACAACACGAGCGCCGCGAGGCAATTGCTTCGGGCGCGACGACGCAGGGGTGACCGGAGATTTATGCTGGCCGCCGTAATTTTATCGGGCGGTGCCTCGAGTCGCATGGGATCGCCGAAAGCTCTGGTGTCCTACCAGGGCCATCCGTTTCTTGAACACCTTATTTCTGTGACCAATCACCCGGCGATTGGAGTGCGTCGCGTTGTGCTTGGGCCCCACGCGGAGGCCATCACAAAAGGCATTGCCTTGGCTCCAGAGGAAATTGTCATTAATCATGAATGGGAAAAAGGCCAGCTCAGCTCCGTCCATGCGGCGTTGCGAAGTCTGCCGCCTGATACGGATGGCATGCTGCTCTGCCCTGTCGATCATCCGCTGGTAAGCGCGGCGCTGGTCGGCGGACTAATCGACGCTTTCGCCGCTACGCGCGCGCCAGTCGTAGTCCCGAGCTACTGGGGCCGTCGCGGGCACCCGGTTATTTTTTCCGCTACGGTTTATGACGAGCTTCTGAACGCACCGCTGGAACAAGGCGCCCGCGCGGTAGTTTGGGCGCACAAAGGAGAAGTACACGAAGTCTCTACAGTAGAAGAAGGCTGTGTACTCAACCTGAACGATCCGCGCGCGATGAAAAAAATAACCGGTAAACAATTCAGCGACTGATGAGATCCGCTGTTGACGATTAGCTATCGCGCGGCGCTGAGCTTCGCTGCCAGTGCCTGTGCGGCGTCCGCAGCCAAATATGCGCCGTGAATTGTTTCGGGAGGCAATTCCCCGAACACAGCGCTCAAAATATCCGTCGTAATTTCATGAAGCTTCCCGATCTGTCTTCCGATAAGCAATTCCGTCAATCGCGAAGCGCAAGCAATCGACGTCGTGCAGCCTCGGCACAAAAATCGCGCTTCGATAATCCGCTGACCCTCCACGCGAACCGCGACCTTCAAAATATCTCCGCACACTGGGTTACTGACGTCGACGGTCGCCGTGGCATCCTTCAGTTCCCCGGCGTTGCGCGCATTCTGGAAATGGTCCAGCAGTTCCTTGGAAAACATGAGTCGAGTATGCAGGCGCTTCGCTGTGTCCGGCAAGCGCGCCCAATATTTAGCCGGCGAGACAAAAACTAAAAGTTTTGCGGCTTCTGGCACTTGACGGCAGAAATTTGGCTTGCGCTGGCAGTGACTTCTTTGCGCGGCGGAACGCGCAACCGGGCCTCCCGGACGAACTTCGAGAAGCGCAGCGCCAATTCGTGAATCCGCTTGGCCTGGCGTTTTTCAATCGATTCCGTCGGAATTAACTGCGTGCCGACTCCGATGGCGGTGGCTCCTGCCAAAATAAAGGCCTCCGCGTTCTGCTGGTTAACTCCACCGGAGGCGATCAGTGAAATCTGCGGCAGCGAACGACTTAGCGCGCGCACGTAGCCGTCGCCGCCGACTTGAAGGGCGGGAAAAACTTTCACGAAGTCGGCTCCCGCGCGCCACGCGGTCACCACTTCGGTTGGAGTTAACGCTCCAGGCATGGAAACGATATTGCGCTCGGCCGCAAAGGTGACAATGTCGCAATCGAATCCGGGAGCCGTGAGGAAGTGCGCTCCGGCATCCGCGCACTGTCGCGCGGTTTCCACGTCCAGAACAGTTCCCGCGCCCACGAGCATCTTTGGATGATGCTTCACAAGATGCGCGATCACGTCCATCGCGCCGGGGACGGTCATGGTGATTTCGACGATTGGAATTCCGCCGCTGGCCACGGCTTCCGCGGCAAAATGCGCGTCATCCGCCGTCAACACTCGAATCGCAGGTACGATTCCGACGTTCTCAATGACAGCCGCGATTTCCCTACGCTTCATACTGCCGTTCCTCCGCCAACTCCCCACGATCTTGCAGTGTGGATCTCATGCGATATTCTAGAGCTCCTCGCCCTCCGCCGCTGGCAACAGGTCACCTTCGCGCGCGATCCAGACGTATAAGGTCGGCAGTAAGAAAATGCTCAACAGCAGCGCACCTACAAGTCCGCCAACGATGACGATGGCAAATGGCCGCTGGGAATCAGAGCCAATTCCGTGTGACAGCGCCGCGGGCAGCAATCCAAGCGTCGCTACCAGCATGGTCGTCATAATCGGACGAAGCCGCAACACCGCGCCTTCAATCGCGGCTTCTTCAATCGAATAGCCGCGCGCCCGCAACTGGTTGATGCATTCCAACATGATGACACCAGTTTGCACCGAGACCCCAAACAACGCCAGAAACCCAACGCCTGAGGATACGCTGAAATTCGTTCCAGTCAGCAACAGCGCCACCGTCCCGCCAACCGGCGCCAGCGCAACGCTCGACAAAATCAAAAGCGCCCACTTGAACGATTTGAACATGGTGTAGAGAATTATGAAAATCAGCAGAATTGTGAGAGGCAACAACACCAGCAACCGTCGTTGCGATCGCTTTGCGCTCTCATATTCACCTGCCCAATCAATGGTGTAGCCGGTAGGAAGCTTAACCGAGGCGTCGACTTTTCTGGTTGCTTCCTCAACGGTACTTCCCAGGTCCCTGCCACGCACGCTGAACTTCACGGCCACATATCGGGAATTTGCTTCGCGGTAGATTTCTGAGCCGCCGTCCAGCACCTTGACTTTCGTTAGTTGCGCCAGTGAAACGCGTTCGCCCGACGGTGCCGATAAACGTATCTTCCCGATGGCCTCCTTCGTATCGCGATATTGCGGCAAGTAGCGCAAGACGAGATCGTATCGCTGCTCCCCGATCAGCACCTGGCTGAGAGCATTGCCTCCAACCGCTGTCTGAATCGCATCCTGCACATCGGAAACGTTGATGCCGTACCGCGAAGCCTGATCGCGGTCTACTGTGAAGTTGAGGTTGGGTTGGCCGATGACCCGGAACACACCAAGATCCGCCACGCCGCGAATGGGCCGCATGACCGCCACGATCTCGTCGGCCTTCGCTTCAAGGGTTCGAAGATCATCTCCGTAGATTTTTACTGCCAGAGCCCCTTTTACACCGCTCACCGCTTCTTCCAGGTTGTCGGAAATCGGTTGCGAGAAGCCCCAGGTCACTCCGGGAATTTTTTCGAGCTCGCGATCCATCGCCGCAATCAGACGCTCTTTGTTCTGGTGAAAGACGGGCCGCCATTTCTCCCTCGGCAAGAGATCCACGAAGAATTCCGTATCGAAGAAACCAGTTGTATCTGTCCCATCGTCTGGGCGTCCTATTTGATTGACAACTCGCGGCACCTCTGGAAACGAACAAAGGACCTGACGTGCCCTCTCGGCAACGCGGGCACTCTCCGTCGGTCCCACACTGGGTGCCAGGGTGCCGCGGACCCAGATGGCGCCTTCATCCAAATGCGGGAGGAATTCCGATCCGATCACACCGCTAAAGGCAAGGAATGCCGAAACCAGTAGGGCGATCATTGCTCCGCCCGCGGTCAGCCAGCGGTTGCGGATCGCCCAGCGAACGTTACTTCTGTAACTTGCCGCCAGAAAGGCCATCACCGGGTTTTGCCATTGTTTCGCGCTAGGCCGGAAGAACAAGCTCGCCAGAGCTGGCGCAATCAACATCGAAAAGATCAACGCTCCAAGCAACGCAAAAGCCACTGTCCATGCCATCGGCTTGAACAACTTTCCCTCGACGCGTTGCAGAGTGAAGATCGGAAGGTACGCCGTAATGATAATGGCGATGGCGTAAAAAACGGGCCGCTGCACCTCGTGCGCAGCCGTGCGGATCCGGTCAACCAGTGTGCGCGAAGCTTCTTCGGGACGGTTCAGGTGGCGCACGATATTTTCGACCATCACGACCGCTCCGTCGACGACCATACCGAAGTCCAGCGCACCGAGAGAGAGCAGATTCGCTGAGATGTGCCGCAGGTCCAGACAGATCGAGGCAAAAAGCAACGCAAACGGAATGGTCAACGAAACAATAAGCGCGCCGCGAGCATTCCCCAGAAAGATGAAGAGGATAATGACCACCAAGATCATGCCTTCTGCAAGGTTGTGCAACACCGTGTGAGTGGTGTAGTGCACCAGATCATCCCGGTCAAGATAGGGGACAACCTTCACGCCTGGAGGCAATATGTGATCATTGAGCCGTTTGACCATGACGTGGAGCCCTTCCAGCATGGCCGCCGTATCCGCTCCTTTGCGGAGAAAGACAATTCCTTCGACCACATCGTTGTCGTCCTCAACGACCCCGTCGGCCCGATGGTACGCTCTTCCAATCTGGCCCAAGCGAATCTTCGGCCCTTGTGTAACCGCGGCAATATCTTTTATTCGCAAGGGAGTGCCGTTTTGAGCTTTGATCACCGTCTTCTCGATGTCATCTACATCGCTGACGAGTCCTACTCCGCGCACGTTGATCTGTTGCGAACCTTGTTCGATGAAACTGCCGCCGACGTTTGCGTTGCTGTTTGATAGCTGTTGCTCAATTTGAGCCAAGCTCAGACCGTAGGCGATCAGCTTTTCGGGATCCACGCGAACCTGATATTCGCGAGTAACGCCCCCGAATGACGAGTCGTCGACCACGTCCGGGACAGAGCGGATGTACTTGCTGACGACCCAGTCCTGAAGGGACTTCAATTCCATCAAGTCATAGGCAGGATTCGAACTCTTCAGCGTGTACCAATAGACCGATCCAATCGGGCTGAAATCGGGGCCGATCCCTCCGGCCACGCCAGGGGGAAACGTGACTTGCGAAAGCCGCTCCAATGCTTTCTGGCGGTCCCAATCGTTGTCGGAATTGTCGTCGAAAATCAGATTCACGACGGAGAGTCCCGCCAACGACGCTGAACGCACATGCTGAAGATGTGGAATTCCGTTCATCTGGATTTCCACTGGAATCGTGACCTGCTGCTCAACTTCCTCTGCGGCCCGCCCCGGCCACTGCGTAATTACTTGAACCCAGGTATTTGCAACGTCTGGATAGGCTTCCACGGGCAGGTTGTGGAATGAAATCATGCCCCAAATAAAGAGAAGGACCGCCATACTCAGGACGATAAAGCGGCTATTTAAGGCAAAATCGACGAGGGCGCGAATCATTGCTGCTCAGCTGAGTTTTGGAATTCCAGCGCGTTCGCAACCACCTTTTGTCCAGCACTCACTCCTTTAAGGATTCCCTGCATGCCGCCCGGCAGCATCTCGCCGCCAGTCACTTGCACCCGACGAAATTTCTCCCCTCCGAGCGGCACATATACCCAATCCCGGTCATGCAGGTGCAACACAGCCGTCGCGGGAATAGCTGCGTGCGCTTCTTTCTTGTTGCCGTGGAAAATCGCCGTCACGAACATGCCCGGGCGCATCAAACCTGGATTGCGAATTTCGATGCGGACCTTTGCGGTTCGAATGTTCGGGTCAAGAATTGGACCAATGTTGCTGATCACTCCGCTGAAAGTTTTCTCGGGATAGGCGTTCAGACGGATTTCTGCTTTTTCCCCAAGTCGAACATTGCCCAGATCGTTTTCGTAAACGTCGCAAAGAATCCACACATGACTAAGATCGGAAATCGTAAACGGATTCGGCGATCCCAAGCCCGCAACACCAGCCGCGTTCGTAACCTGTTGGTCTGTAATCACTCCGCCAACCGGGGCGTGAATCTCCACCACCGCGGCAGGATGGTCTACGTTTCCGCCCAGCACGCGAAGCCGTTCGGTGGTGTTTTCCACGTCAACCTTCGCCTTGTTCTCTGTATCCTCGGAAACCTGCAGGTCGTTCAGCGAAACGGCGCCCTTGTCGTACAGCAGCTTCGAGCGCTCCAATTGAATGCTCGCTAACTTTTCATCAGCGACCGCTTTTCGATAATCGGAAAACGCGGCGGACATATCCGCGCTTTGCACGCGCAGCAACACTTGCCCCTTGCTCACCGTATCTCCCAGGCGAGCGCCAATGGAAACCACGCGGCCAGTGGCCAACGAAATGACGGGCACACTACGCGAAATATCCGGACTCACAGTCCCGGTAGCTCTGAGTTGCGGAGTAGAAATATGCTCCTCCGCTGTGGCAAGCGTGAACTGTTCCGGCCGATCCACTTCGAAAATGTCGCGATCTTGAACGGACTCGACCTTGAGCGGCGGCGGAGCTTCGGCCTTAGGGTCACTCTTGCTTTGGCCGCATCCGCAGCTCCCCCAAATCGCGACACTGCCAAGAATCAGCGTCAGAGACCTTGTGCGTGTCATGGAATGACCTCTCGTCCCACCGCAAGATTCAATTGATTTGCTGCGTCGAGGTAGGAGGCAACCAGGTTCAGGTAATTTACCTGCACACTGCGGTAGTCGGCCTGCGCATTCAAAAAATCCAGAAGCGAGGCCGCGCCATGCTCGTAAGAAAAGGCGATGGTGTCCCGCACGCTCAAGGCCTGCTTCAGGTACCGTTCCTTGTAGGGCTGAAGAAGAATCACGGTGCTATTGACCGCAGCATAGGCGGAATCCACGTCGCTGAAGACTTGCGCCCTGGTAGCATCCAGCATTTTCTGATTGCGGTCGACGTCCAGCTGCGTGCGCAGTTTCTCTCCCTGATTGCGGTCGAAAATACGCAACGGAATGTTCACGCTGAATCCGAGGTATTGGTCAATCGGCGGATTCCTTCCGACATCGAAACCTAAGGTCGGGTCCGTCGAACCATTCGCTACCGCGAGACGGTGATCGGTTTTGGCTTTATCTACCGATTGCAGGGCGGCCTTGAGGTCCGGGCGGGCCTCCAGCGCGGTTTGCCGCACTTCCTCTAACGGAGCGATTTGCGTCGAGTATTCAAAGGGGCCGGTAACGTCAAACTGATCCACTGGTGTTCGATCGTTCAGCAATGTGAGTAACTGAATTTTAGCCGTGCGTAGGGTTACCTCCGCCGTTTGTACGTCGGATTCATATAGCACCCGTTGCAATTCCAGGCGGTCCAGATCCACGCGCGCAATCGCTCCCGCCCTGAAACGGTCGCCATTCACGCCAAGCACATGGTCGTAATATTTCAGGTTTTCCTTGGCCAGGTCGAGAACCGCTTTCTCCTGCAGCGTCTGCACAAATGCCATCCGCAACGTGAATACAAGGCTTCTCTCCAAGTCCGCTTGACTGGATTGCGCAATTCCCGTTCCCTTCTGCGCGCTCTCCAAACGCAGTTCCCGTTTATGCTGCCGTTCGTGAAGATAGTTCAGGGTTGCTACCGAAAGCAAGAAAGCGAAAGGGCCATGCGAAGGGCCTCCGGGGAAGGGATCGATCTGATCGAAGGTTACACCAAGGGTCGGATTGGGCCGCAGAAATGCCGTGACCTCTTGCGCGCGGGACTCCTCGATGCCAATCTGTCCCGCCTGCAGCGTCGGATTTGCCAATTGAAACTCGGCGCGAACCTGTTGCCAGGTTAGTGTCTTCTGAGCGTGAGCCGTGTCCGCAAAATACACGAGAAGGAGGACCGCCGTACAACATCGCTTGAACATCCGTTGCATGAGTCTACCTTCCGGCCTGGCTTCCGCGTGTTTCTGCCTGCGTACGCGCCCGTTATTCCATCACGCCAACATGAATGCCAGATGACGCTTGCTTTCTATACTATACCCAGTATAGTATGTCAACGGGAGGTTTTAATGGCCCACACCGTTCAGGAGCAGCGTAAACTTCTCGCCCGCGTCAATCGCATCGAAGGACAGGTCAAAAGCATCCGCACCGCGCTCGAACAAGAACGTGAATGCGCCACGGTGCTGCAGCAAATCGCGGCCTGCCGTGGCGCTATCAACAGCTTACTGGTCGAAATTGTTGACGGCGAAATCCGTTACCACGTCCTCAGCAAAACCGCCAAAGTAGATTCGCGCGAAGCTCGCGCCGCCGAAGACCTGGTTGAAATTCTTCATCGTTACATCAAGTAGCCGCCGATCGTTTTCTCTTCGGTACCCGCCTGGATCGTCACATCTTTGCTATTCTCCTGAATTATGGCCTCTGGCCGCATTTCGAAGCGCTCAACTGCATTGCGCATCGTCTCGCTCGCTCCCTCCTGCACCTCGATCCTCTGCGCACTCGGCGCCAAACGCCATCTGGTCGCCGTAACGCCGTGGTGCGCGGATGTTTGCTCGGTTCCTGGCTTGCCTGCGGTAGGGGACTGTTGGCGCAATGAGTCCATCGAGAAAATCGCCCGTCTTCGCCCAACTCTGATTGTCGGCTCGGTTCCCTTCCATCCGGAAACGGTCGGGCGTATTCTAACCATTCCCGGGCAATTCCTGGCGTTGAATCCTCGCTCGCTCGTCGATATCGAATCGGACATACAGACTTTGGCTGGCATAACGAATCGCTCGGCGCAAGGCTCTCGCCTGACTGCCAGCATGCGCAGCGAGTTTGCGCAGGTTGCACGTCGGGCCACCAAATTCTCTCGCCGTCCGCGAATTTATTGCGAAGCATGGCCCAATCCCAGGATTAGTTCCCCGCCCTGGGTTGCCGAACTGATCGCGCTTTGTGGCGGCAAAATGGTCATCAAACCCGGTGCGCGCGTTTCCGACCAAGAAATCGCGGCGGCCCGTCCGGACATCATCCTGCTGGCCTGGACCGCCACCGGAAATCGTGCCAATCCACGAATGACGTTCGCGAACGCTCTCTGGAAAGATGTTCCTGCCATCCGTCACAAGCGCGTTTTTGTTCTGCAGGACGAACTTCTCAATACGCCAGGGCCGCCACTCATCCCGGGCGCCCGCGAAATTTCCCGTATCCTGAAGGAGTTCGCCGGAGAGTCTACGTGAGCACTCAGGTTGTTACCGCGGTGATCGAGCGCGAAGATCGTCGCATCTTGATCGGCCAGCGCCGTCGTGGAGACTCTTCTCCGCTTAAATGGGAATTTCCCGGTGGAAAGGTAAAAACAGGCGAATCGCTCGAACAAGCTCTGGCCCGTGAACTTCGCGAAGAACTCGACGTAACCCTGTTGCGCGCAGTACCCATTTCGCGCGTCGAACACGAGTATGGCGGCAGCGTGGGCTCGCTCACGATCATTTTCTTTGCCGTCGCCATTTTGGAGGCAGAACTCCGTCCCGGCCCGTTTGAGCGAGTCGCCTGGGTTCTCCCCCGGGAACTCGGCCAGTACGACTTCCTCGCCGCCAACGGCCGGCTCATCGCAGAGCTCGCCACTGGCCGCATTAAACCTGCTGAACTTCTGGTTTCAGTTCCGTCCGATTGGCCGCCAAATTCGCCGCCCCCAGACAGCCATTAGCGGACTCGCAACGTCATACTGCACAGCGCTTGCAGGTATCGCTCCACCGTATTATTTTAGGGTTTCGAGGGTTGGTCCCTGGAGCGCCCGCGAGGCCTAGTGGCTAGCTGTGACTCCGGACTCTGCTAAAGCCTCGACTTAGCCCAGTCTCATATGCTCAACGGAAAACGCATTCTCGTCGTAATGCCGGCCTATAATGCCTCGAAGACCCTCGAGCAGACTTATGGCGAGATCCCGAAAGACTTCGTGGATGAAATTATTCTTGTGGACGACGGCAGCAACGACTCCACCGCGAAAGTCGCCGCCGAACTCGGTCTCACAACCTTCGTCCATCGCCAGAATTTAGGGTATGGCCGCAACCAGAAGACCTGCTACCGTGAAGCTCTACGGCGCGGCGCGGACATCGTCATTATGCTGCACCCTGACTATCAGTATTCCCCGCATCTCATCGTCTCCTTGGCCGGAATGATCGCTTTTGGCGAATACGATGTTGCGCTCGGTTCGCGGATTCTCGGCGTCGGTGCTTTGAAGGGCGGGATGCCGCTTTACAAATACATTTCCAATCGCGGCTTAACCTTCTTCCAGAATCTTCTGCTGAAGTACAAACTTTCCGAATACCACACCGGCTATCGCGCTTTCTCGCGTACCGTGCTTGATGCCTTGCCCCTCGAAGCCAATACCGACGATTTCGCATTCGACAATCAAATGCTCGCGCAAATCATTTTCTTCGGCTATCGCATGGGCGAAGTCTCCTGCCCCACCCGGTATTTCCCTGAAGCCTCCAGCATCAGTTTCTGGCGCAGCGTAAAATATGGATTCGGCGTCCTAGCTACCTCGTTCCAGTTCCGTCTGCAAAAGTGGGGACTGGCCAGCTTCCGCATCTTCAGCAATGAAGGCCACAAACTGCTGCCGGACTACTACGTAATGGTGAAAGAGTGAGTTCTTCGGCCCTCTCCCTCGAGACCGCCTCCGACCCGCCCAAAGAGTTATCTGCCGCGCACGCCGACGACTCCACCTCGCCCTGGCTGCTGGCTCTACTGCTTGTCGCGATTACTCTATTTTCCTACTGGCCCACCTTTTCCAATGGGTTTATCAATTACGACGACAATGGCTACATCACCGAAAATACTCATCTTCAGCCGGGCTTAACCGCCGCCAATGTTTCCTGGGCTTTTCGCGCCACCATCATGGCCAACTGGCATCCGCTTACCTGGATTTCCCATATGGCCGACGTGCAGATCTTCAGCCTGCATCCAGCAGGTCATCACGCCACCAGCCTGATTCTGCATTGTCTCAACGCGGTGCTCCTGTTTTTCCTGTTGCGCGCCGCCACCGGTTTCCTTTGGCGTAGCGCCTTCGTCGCCGCGCTTTTCGCGGTGCATCCCTTCAACGTCGAGTGCGTCGCCTGGGTTTCCGAGCGCAAAAGTCTCCTGTGCACGCTCTTTACGTTCCTGGCGCTTTTTGCCTACGGCTGGTACGTCCGCAAACCCGGTATCGGCAGGCATGCTCTGGTGGCTTTACTATTTGCGTTGGGCTTGGCGTCCAAACCTATGATCATCACTCTCCCCTTCGCGCTTCTGCTCCTGGACTACTGGCCGCTCAATCGTCTTCCGGTTCCTGATGACGCGGAATCCTCTTCGCTTTTTTTCAAAAAGTTATGGCCGCTTGTTATTGAGAAGCTTCCGCTTCTGCTTTTATCCGCAGCCAGTGCTTACATCACCGTGGTCGCCCAGGCCCGTTCCAATTCCATCGCCGCCAATCAACTCATTTCGCCAGCCGTTCGAACCGCCAACGCGCTCTGGTCCTATCTCCTCTATATCCTCAAAGGTTTTTGGCCGCTTCACCTGGCAATTTTTTATCCCCATCCGGAGAACACTCTCGCGCTGTGGAAACCATTCTTAGGTCTGGCCTTTATTCTCGCGTTCACGTTTTTCTGCGTGCGACATCTTCGCCAACGTTATCTGATTGCCGGATGGCTGTGGTACCTCGGTTGCCTGGTGCCGGTGATTGGATTTGTTCAGGTTGGTCGTCAGGCAATGGCCGATCGCTACGCCTACACGCCGCTGCTGGGAATTTTTGTGATGGTTGTATGGTGGGTCGCGGACCATTCCGATTTGCTTCCGCATCGCTCTGAAGTACTTGCGGGAGTCGCCACGATTTTCCTCCTTTTCTTTGGCGCGCTCAGCTGGCGGCAAACCACCTACTGGAAGGACAGCTTCACGCTCTTCAGCCACGCCCTCGAAATTGCGCCCGTGAATTTCATCGCTGAAAATAATTTGGGCGAAGCGTACGTGCAGATCGGCCGGCCCGATCTCGCGTCCGCTCACTTCCTGCGTTCGACACAGGAAAAGCCGCGCTTCGGCCTCGCGCACTATAATCTTGGCATCGTACTGGTAAGCGAAAATCGCATGGCCGAGGCGCGCAAGGAATTCGAAACCGCTATTCAGTACGGCCAGGAGACATCCGAAATAGCCTCGTCCTACCAAAATCTGGGCGTGGTGCTGCTGCAAGAGAATCAGTTGACAGATGCGATAAAAATGTTTTCGCAGGCACTGCAACTTGTACCAGGCAAACAATCGAGCCTGCTGGCCAGGGGCATGGCCGAATTCCGGCTCAACAATTTTGCCGCTGCGGAATCCGACTTCATCGCCGGAGCAAATATCTCCCCGGACCCGGCCGCCTGCTACTGGGTAGGGCGTTCGCGCGAAGCGCAAGGCAACGCCAGTGGAGCCATCCAAGCCTATCGCAGAACTCTAGCGTTGGAACCCGACATGCGCGACGCCAAGCAGCACCTCGACGCGCTTCTCTCAGGCCGCGTCATGCCATTCAGCAAATGAGAAAATTAAATCGGACGTTTGTTTTTGTGTGGAGGTTCCCGTAGGGGCGCAGCACGCTGCGCCCTTTCTTGTGATGCCCAACTCTTCAGATTGTTCTTTCGAAGCGACCACAACACGTTATATAAACAAATTCCCGCCGCGTCACGAAACCACGGGATTCGGTTTGCTCTTCACAATCCCTAAATCCCCGATCGCCTGATCGACAACCTTGGCGTCAATCTTTCCATCAGCGCTCAACTCGTGCAGCGTCGCCAACACAATAAACTTGGCATCCACTTCGAAGAAGTCACGCAAAGACGTGCGCCCTTCGCTGCGTCCGAAACCGTCCGTGCCCAGCGCCGCCAATCTGCGCGGCATCCACTTGGCAACCATATTGGGCAGAGTCTTCAAATAATCCGAAGCCGCCACCAGCACACCTTGCGAATCTGCCAGGCACCGGGAAACGTACGGCACGCGGGGCTTCTCGCCGGGATTCAGGCGGTTCCAGCGCTCGGTCTCGATCGCGTCCACGTACAACTCTTTGTAACTGGTCACGCTCCACACATCCGCGGCCACGCTGTATTTCTGTTCCAGAATTTCCTGCGCACGCATCGCTTCGTTCAAGATCGCTCCGCTGCCAAACAACTGCGCCTTCAGCTTGGCTTTCTTGTTTACCGAAGCGCGGTACTTGTACATGCCCTTCAGAATTCCTTCGCGCACTCCCGCTGGCATCGGCGGCATCGCATATTGCTCGTTCATCACCGTGATGTAGTAGAACCAGTTCTCGCCGTCCTTATACATCCGGCGAATTCCGTCCTGAATGATGACCGCGATCTCGTAAGCAAACGCCGGATCGTAGGCCTTCAGATTCGGCACCGACAGTGCCAGGATGTGGCTGTTTCCGTCCTGATGCTGCAGTCCTTCTCCCGAAAGTGTTGTCCTTCCCGCGGTTCCACCCAGCAAAAATCCCCGCGTACGCATATCCGCCGCGGCCCAGATGAAATCGCCGATGCGCTGGAATCCAAACATCGAGTAATAAATAAAAAACGGAATGGTATTGATTCCGTGCGTCGCATAAGCGCTGCCCGCCGCAATGAACGACGCCATGGATCCCGCTTCCGTAATACCCTCTTCCAGGATCTGCCCGTCCTTGGCCTCGCGATAAAGCAACAGCGTATTCATGTCGACCGGGTCATACTTCTGCCCGCCGCTGGCATAAATTCCAACCGTCCTGAACAGCGACTCCATACCAAATGTTCGCGCTTCGTCGGGCACGATGGGCACAATCAATTTGCCGATTTCCTGATCCTTCAGCATTTTTCGCAGCATCGCTACGAACGCCATGGTCGTAGAAACCTCGCGCTCGTCGCTGCCTTCCGTAAATTCCTTGAACAGTTCATCGTGTACGGCCGCAATGGGCTTCGAACGAATGCTGCGCTTCGGGGTATATCCTCCCAACGCTTCGCGCCGCGCCCGCAGATATTGAATCTCAACGCTATCTTCCGCTGGCCGGTAAAACGGCACCGTCGCGCAATCTTCATCGTTCAGCGGAATTCCAAATCGCGAACGAAACTCCCGCAATTCATCCTCATTCAATTTTTTCTGTTGATGGGTAACGTTTTTGCCTTCGCCCGCCTCGCCCAATCCATAGCCTTTAATTGTTCGAGCCAAAATTACAGTCGGCCCGCCCTTGTGTTCCACCGCAGCTTTATAAGCCGCATACACCTTGCGCGGATCATGCCCGCCCAGCCGCAAACGCCGCAGCGCTTCATCCGGCAGCGGCTCCACCAGTTTCAGCAGCCGCTCGTCATTTCCAAAAAAATGTTGCCGCACATACGCACCCGACGACACCACCAGCTTCTGGTATTCGCCGTCCACCAACTCGCCCATGCGCTTGACCAGCAGGCCCTCCGTATCACGCTCCAGAATTGGATCCCACTCGCTGCCCCACAAAACTTTAATGACGTTCCAACGCGCGCCGCGAAACGCCGATTCCAGCTCCTGAATAATCTGCCCGTTGCCGCGCACCGGACCGTCCAGCCGCTGCAAATTGCAATTCACCACAAAAATCAAATTGTCCAGATTCTCGCGGGAAGCCAAAGTGATCGCACCCAGTGATTCCGGCTCATCCGTTTCGCCATCACCCAAAAACGCCCACACCTTCGCGTCCGTCGGCGGCTTCAGCCCGCGATTCTCCAGATAACGGCTGAACCGCGCCTGATAAATCGCCATCAGCGGGCTCAATCCCATGGACACCGTGGGAAATTCCCAGAAGTCCGGCATCAGCCACGGATGTGGATATGAAGACAGGCCTCCGCCCGGCTTCAATTCACGCCGGAAATTTTCCAGTTGCTGTGTGCTGAGTCTTCCTTCCATGAACGCGCGCGCATAGATCCCCGGCGCTGCGTGTCCCTGGAAATAAACCGTGTCGCCTTCGAACTCCGCCGTCCTCGCCCGGAAAAAATGATTGAATCCCACTTCATAGAGCGTCGCTGCCGAAGCGTACGTCGAAATGTGTCCGCCAATGTTGTGCTCTTCGCGGTTCGCGCGTACCACCATCGCCAGCGCGTTCCAGCGAATTAACGACTTAATTCGCCGTTCCAGTTCCTGATCGCCGGGAAATAGCGGCTCCAGCCGCACCGGAATCGTATTCGCATACGGGGTATTCGCCGTAAACGGCAAATCAATCCCGCTCACCGTCGCATGCGCGCGCAGGCGTTCCAAAATTTCTGTCGCCACTTCCGTCCCGCTCGACTCCAGCACCGAATCCAGCGACTCGAGCCACTCCTGAATCTCCACATCCTCGATGTGGTGCGGCTGAGTGTAAGTCTCGTTATCCATTTTTACGTTGTCCCTCGTAGGAATTGCCCTATTGTGAGCAGCCATCTTCGTCTTCCTTGTTGCTTTCGCAAAAAATCTTCCTTATCGCATCATAAGCTAATTAGAATACACCGCCGCGCGTCGTCGCGCACTTCACGATTTGCTTTTGTCGCATGTAACGACGGCTCGATGCCGTCGTTCTTCCATTTACAATTTCCTATTTTCCAGTGCCTTTTCGCGGCTGCCTCTAAGCTACGCGCCCGCCATCCACCACCAACGTATGCCCCGTCAAAAACTCCGCCGTAGCCAAATAAATCACCGCATCCGCAATGTCCGATGGCCTACCCGTTCTCCGCAGCGGAGCCAACTTCACAAATTCCTGCTCCCACTCCGGCGGATCGCCCGGCATAGTGATCGTCCCCGGAGCAATCGCATTCACACGCACATCCGGCGCCAGCGCCTTCGCCAGACATTTCGTCAACATCACCACTCCCGCCTTCGACACCGAGTGCGAAATGTACCCCGGCCAGCCCAGCAATCCACCGGTATCCGCAAAATTCACAATCGAACCCTTCGACCGCCGCAACATCGGAGCCGCGGCCTGCACACAAAAAAATGGCGCTTTCACATTCGTATTCAGCGAAGCGTCCCAAATCTCCTCAGTAGTAGAAATCACGCTCCCCGGCAAAAAGTTCGCCGCGCTGTTCACCAACAAATCCAGCCGCCCAAGCTCGTTGCCCGTCTCCAAAAAAAGTTTGCGTATCTCATCCACACTCCGCAAATCCGCGCGAATCGCAACCGCCCTCTGCCCCATCTCCTCGATCTTGCCTACAACTTCTGCGGCATCCTTCGCCGAGTCATGATAATGCACCGCCACGTCCGCGCCCTCTTCCGCCAAACGCAGCGCCACCGCCCGCCCAAGCCTCTTCCCTGCGCCCGTCACCAGCGCCACTTTGCCCGGCAATTTTCCGCTCATCGTTTCACAAGGTAGCACAATCACATGAGCCGTGACTGGTGACTAGTGACTGGCGTAGTGACCGGTCTTTAGACCGGTTCTTTTCCCTCGCGTTTGTAACGGCGGTCTTCGTTTACCTTGTGCTCGGAAGGGCTACCGCTCTCGCCGTCGCGCCTTCTTTCGACTGTCAACTGCCGACCGTCAACTCGTCTTCTCACGCGTCACTAGTCACAAGTCACAGGTCACATTTACAATCTCTCTGCACCACATGAGGCAAACATGACCCTCGACCTTCTGGCCATCGCCGCGCATCCCGACGACGTCGAACTCACCTGCGGCGGCACGCTCCTTAAGTCCCACGCGCTAGGCTACAAAACAGGCATACTCGATCTCACCGCAGGCGAAATGGGCACTCGCGGTACTCCGGAAATCCGCGCCAAAGAAGCCGGAGCAGCCGCAAAAATCCTGAAAGTTTCCTGGCGCGGCACCATCAACGTCCCTGACTCCGACGTGCAACCTTCCCGCCAACACAAACTTTCCCTCGCTCGAGTCATTCGCGAACTCCGTCCCCGCACCGTTATCCTTCCCTACTGGGAAGCGCGCCATCCCGATCACTATCACGCCTCGACTCTCGGCTACGAAGGCTGCTTTCTCGCGGGCCTGAAACAACTTGTGCTCGAAGGAGAGCCTTATCGTCCGTTCAAAATTCTCTACTGCACTTCATTCGAAGGCATGCCGCCAACTTTCATCGTGGACATCACCAAACAATACGACACTCGCCGCCGCGCGATTCTCGCCTATCGTTCGCAATTCCGCCCCGCCAAAAGCGAACGCAGGCAGCGCGTCTTCCTGGCCATCGATGAGCTGGATAATAGAATGGCTCTTCTAGCCCGCCACTACGGCGCACTAATCGGTGTGAAGTACGGTGAACCCTTCCTGCAAAAAGAACCCATGCAAGTGGAAGACGTGGTCAATCTCCCCGTCCGCTCAATCTAGCGTCGAACCTCGACCCCACCGCGCCATTCCATCGCGGCCTCGCCATTAGGAGAGCGATCGTCATCCTGAGTCCGCCAACGGCGGGCGAAGGATCTCAACTTCAACACCATCAAAGCGTCGACTACGCCGCTTCTCCAAACGCTTTCAACTTTCGACGGTCGACTGTCAACCTCTTCTCCTGGCCACGCCATCGCCACAAAAAAACGCGGCGATCTTGGCCCCGCCCAAAAAGATCCAATCGCCCCTCGTACTTTGTACTCTTACACCCTTACACTCTTAGACTGCTGAACGTCTTTCTCCTCAGAATCTCTCATCCTCCTGCGCCGGCGAAAACCCCACCAACGTCTGCCCTTCCGCAGTCCTCTCCACTTTCACCCGAACCAGCGCCTCAGTCTCCGAACCCGATTTCCGCAGCGTCGCCATCGTACTCAACGCCTCTGAATACACCCGCGTCACTAGATAGGTGTCGCCAGTCCCATCCTTCTTCCACAACTGCCCAATCTGTATTTTCGATACGCTGTTTGCCATCTTACAGACTCTATTGTCCTCGCAGACCACTGTCAATCGCATCGCTCGGTGCCGTTGTGACAAGCTAACTTCAAGACACTGCACCTCAAGACGCTTGCCGTACAGGCGCAATTCGCCGGTGTCGGTTTCCGATAAGCCGACGAATCAAGTACTCAAACCGATTCATGCTAAATTCGAGCGGCCATGCCAACTACCGTGCCCGCCCGTTCACGCAAGCACTTGTTCTTCCGATGGATGCGTTATCTACTGACTGGCTTCTTGAGTCTTCTTATCGCTCTCGTTTGCGCCGGAGCCATCTATGAAGGGATAGAGAGTCATCGTGACCGGTTGCGATTTCATCCTCCCGGGCGTCTGGTGGACATCGGCGGCTATCGTCTGCATCTTTATTGCACCGGCGAAGGCTCTCCCGCCGTGATTCTGGAGGCCGGCGGGGGAAATCCGTGGCTATCCTGGTACAAAGTCCAGCCACAAGCCGCGCAGTTCACTCGCGTGTGCTCCTATGATCGCGCAGGACTCGGATGGAGCGACCCCAGTCCCAAGCCCCGCACCATCAAAGTGATTGCCGAGGAGTTGCACACCCTGCTGCACAACGCCGGAATCGCAGGGCCGATCGTGCTGCTTGGGCACTCCCTGGGCGGGATGGACGTGCGAATGTTTGCCAGCCAATATCCCTCCGAAGTGGTTGGCATGGTGCTGGTGGACTCTTCGCATCCCGACCAGGACGACCGTTTCCCGCCAGAGGCCAAGAAACTCGCTGCGGCCACTAAATACGTAATTCGCGCAATGCAAATCACGTTACCCATCGGCTTGCCTCGCTTTTTGGCGTCGCGATCGGTCCCGAAGCAGGTCCAGCTTGAGTTTTGCGCAGTCTTCTGCAGGCCACAGTTCATTGCGGCGGTGCGAGCCGAGGCCGCCGCTCAAGACGAAAATTCCGCGCAGGTTCGAGCGCTTGGATCCCTGGGCAATATGCCCCTGATTGTACTTTCCCATGATCCCGAAAAGGTGCATTTTCCAGGGAATCTGACCGGACCTGTGAACCGCGAGTGGGGCAAGATGCAGGAAGAGCTGGCACAACTCTCATCGAACGGCTCTCACTTGGTCGTCAAGGGCAGCGGACACGACATACAAATCGACAAGCCCGAGGCCGTAGTCAATGCCATTCGCAAAGTGGTCAGCCAAGCCAAAGCAGCTGACTCGCTGCCCGGCAAACCGTCAGAAAGATAATAGAGGAGACGCCCACCCCCCCTCACTGGCTCTTGAGATAAAGCCGCTACCGGGAAACAGGTTCTCAAATGTTTGGTAACACGACTCACCAAGGCAGTTAGAAGAAATCTCGCACGCCACCGATTTAATAAAGTCGGGGTTCCACTTTGGGCGGCTGCACATCGACTGTAAAGATGCGGCCGACAGAACGGTCGTGGCAGGATTTGTCGTTGAAGCCGCTGGTTACCTGCAACGGAATCGTCGTGCTGAAATTGTTGCTCTCGATGCGCAGCCAGTACCAGCCCTTGGTAAACGCGGCGGTAATCGGAAACGGTCCATTTTACCCGCAATTCCCGTGAATTGACGACACACGCTGCCTCCTGTAATTTGAATGAACTGTGCGGCTTCCGCATTCGGCAAGCCCAAATCGGGTTTCAGGGTTTGTACTTACAAACCCTGAGCTAACAAGGAGATCGTTCCCATGGGTTTTGCCACCAACGCCATCCACGTAGGCCAGGAGCCTGACTCCGCCACAGGCTCCATCGTTCTCCCCATCTACCAGACTTCCACCTACGTCCAGGAAGAACTCGGCAAAGACAAAGGCTTCGACTACGCGCGCACCAACCACCCCAATCGCAAAGCGCTGGAAAAAACTCTGACGAAATTAGAAGGCGGCCACGCGGCCTACGTCTTCACCTCCGGCATGGCTGCCATCGACTCCGTTTTCCGGCTGTTGCGACCCGGCGATCACGTAGTCCTTTCCGAAGCAGTTTACGGCGGCGTCTATCGCATCGCCACACAACTTCTCGTCCATTTCGGCCTCGAATTCAGTTTCGTCGATAGTTCCTCTCCCGATCTCGTACTAGCCGCCATGCGCGCCAACACTCGCATGCTCTATGTTGAAACTCCCACCAATCCCACGCTGCGCATCACCGACATCGCCGCCATGGCCAAGGTCGCCACCGAGCGCAATACCATGCTCGTCGTGGACAACACCTTTCTGACGCCTTACCTTCAAAGCCCCATCGCTCTAGGCGCTCACATCGTCGTTCATTCCATGACCAAATATCTCAACGGCCACAGCGACTGCACCGGCGGCTGCGTAGTCGTCACGCGCCCCGAAGACGCCGAAAAAATTTATTTCATCCAGCGTTCCGCCGGAGCCGGCTTGTCTCCCATGGATTGTTTTCTGGTTTCCCGCGGACTCAAAACTCTTGCCGTGCGCATGCTGCAGCACAACGCCAACGGCATCGCGGTCGCGCGTCATCTCGACGCCCACGCCAAAATCCGCAAAGTCTACTACCCAGGCCTCGCATCCCACCCGCAACACGATATCGCCCGCAAACAACAGCGCGGCCCCGGCGCCATGCTCAGCTTCGATCTAGGTAACCTCGAAGCCGCCCGCCGCTTCCTCAATCAAGTAAAAATTTGCGCGCTCGCGGAAAGCCTAGGCGGCGTAGAATCCCTAATCTCGTTACCCGCTCTAATGACCCACGCGTCGATGCCAAAAGAGGTGCAAGAACGCATCGGCATCAGCGAAGGCCTGGTCCGCCTCTCCGTAGGCATCGAAGACGTCGAAGACATCATCGCCGACCTGGATCAGGCCCTCCTGTACGTCTGATTGTTTTGGATAAGTCGCGTCAGAAAAAAAGCTCAGGCGACACGTGGAATCGCGCAGCCAGTCGCCTGATGTGTTCCTTGTTCAATCCTCTCTTGCCACTCATCACTTCGGACACAAAGCTCGGCGTGCCGAAAATGTCGACGAGATCTTTTTGCAGAAGCTCGCGTTGTTCCATTAAGAATCTCAGTACATCAACAGGCTTCGTGCGCGGCAACTGATAATTCTTCTCCTCAAAATCCTCAATCAACAGTGTCAGCAGCTCCGCTAACCCTTTTCCGCCGCCGAAAGTCCCTTGCCGCGCTGATCAAGCTCATAAAGCACCTCGACGTAGGCTTGACTCTCTTTTTGCGTCCGAATTACTCTGCGGGAAACTTTCTTCAGAAGCGCGCCATATTCTGAACTCACTATAGGCCTACTCATTTCCTCTGCCCTTCCGATTCTCTCGCCAGCCACTCAAGATAATATTCCGAGCCGCCATCCACTCTCAGCACCAAGAACTCCGGCACGTCATAGCTATGAAGCCGCGCAATTTCCCTCTCCAACTCTTTCAATCGTCGCGCCGTAGTCTTAGCGATCAGCAAAAATTCCCTCGCCTCCTCGACTTTCCCTTTCCACCGATAAATCGATTCCACTGGCACCGAGACAATATTCACGCAGGCCGCCAACCGCTTCGTCACCACCGCCCGAGCAATCTTCCTTCCCTCAGACAAGCTCCCACACGTCACCAACACGATTCTCGCGCTCGTTCCTTTTGCCATTTTCCCCGCATCTCCCCTTTGCACATCACTCGGCCCGGTCTACACTACACGTCGGGTTTCAGGGTTTGTACTTACAAACCCTGAGGTGAAAATATGAGCGCTTCTCCGTCTGTCTCCGCTTCCCCAATAAAATTTGGCACCTCTGGCTGGCGTGGACTCATCGCCGACGATTTCACCTTCGCCGCCGTGCGGCTAGCCGTCACCGCCATCGCCGAACACGTCAAAGGCAAAAGCACCCACCCCACCATCCTCGTCGCCTACGATACTCGCTTTTACTCCGAAGAATTTTCCGCGCTCGCCGTCTCTATCCTGCAACAACATGGCATCCGCGCCATCCTCTGCGACACCTTCACTCCCACTCCCGCCGTAGCTTACGAAATTCAGCGCGCCAAACTCGATGGCGCCGTTAATTTCACCGCCAGCCACAACCCTGCGCAATATCACGGACTAAAATTCTCTTCTGCGGACGCCGGCCCCGCGCTCCCCGAAGTCACCAAGGACATTGAAGGCCGTGCGGCAAGACTCTTAGCCGCCGGTGGCGTTCCTCCGCTCAAAGTCCAAGCCCAGCCCGCCGAAACCACCAATCTCCGCGAAAATTATCTCAAGCGACTGGAGCAACTGGTAAAGTTCGACGTCCTAGCCAATTCCAAAAAGAAATTTGTTGTAGACGCGCTGCACGGCTGCGGCGCTGGATATCTCAACAAAATTCTTGCCGACCACGGCGTCCCCGTAGAGACCATTCGCGCTGATCGCGACGTGCTCTTCGACGGCACCGGCCCCGACGTCAGCGAAGAAAATCTCGCTCCTCTCCGCAACCTCGTTCTCTCCTGCAAAGCCACCGTCGGCCTCGCCACTGACGGCGACGCCGATCGCTTCGGCATCGTAGATTCCGACGGCGCCTGGATTCAGCCCAACCTGATCCTGGCGCTGGTCTACGACTACTTGGTCGAATCACGGGGCTGGAAAATGCCCGCCGCTCGCAGCGTGGCTACATCTGAGCTCGTCGACGCGGCGGCAAAATTCCACGGCCAAACCGTCCACCAGACTCCCGTCGGTTTCAAATATATCGGCCAGCTAATCCGCGAAGATAAAATCGCCCTCGGCGGCGAAGAAAGCGCCGGCCTCACCATTCGCGGCCACATCCCGGAAAAAGACGGCATCCTCGCCTGCCTCCTCGTAGCCGAAATGATCGCCGCCCGCAACGCTTCCATCAGCGAACAAATTCAGCAGCTCTTTAAAAAAGTCGGCCGCTCCTTCGCTCCGGTGCGCGAAAATCTTCATCTCACCGACGAACAAAAATCCGTCGCCATCCAGAAATCCAAGACCGAATCCCCAACGCTCCTCGGCCGCAAAATCAAATCCATCGACCGCACCGACGGCGCAAAATTCGCCTTCGAAGACGGTTCCTGGATGCTCATGCGCCTCTCCGGCACCGAACCCCTTCTCCGCCTCTACGTAGAAGCCGAAACCCCCGCCGCCTCCGCCAAACTAGTCCGCGAAGCCACCGACTGGATTCTCTCTTCATAGCGCAGCCACTCCTGACTTTGCGCGCAACGCTCGCCGGACACCGCCTCATGATTTCTTCTCTGCGAACTCTGCCGCCTCTGCGTTAAAACAAGCCTTCAGATCTGAAGCCAACGTTGACGCCACCAAAGTATTTCCCGCTAACCCGAAACCGCATCCAGATCTGCACTTGACTCCGCCCGGAATATCTTTTTAACTTCAACTATCAATCGCATGCCCGAGCAAACAAAACTCGCCGCCATCTGGACCCAATACGGACGCTCCATACTCATACTCTGCGTGTTCGCTCTTTTCCTGCACGACATTTTCGGCACTCACGGCTATCTCGCCATGCGCCGCACCAAACAGGAAATCGAACGCGTCCAGTCCGACATCAATCGCCTCGCAAAAGAAAACGCCGCCCTCTCCGAAGAAGTAAAATCGCTCAAGACCGATCCCCACAAAATCGAATCCATAGCCCGCGACGAACTAGGCCTGGCCAAGCCCAACGAAGTCATCATCAAAATCCCCCAATCCCAACAACCCAAGCCATAACTGTAGTGACCGACCTTCAAGTCGGTTCATTTGCCTTTTGCCTTTCTTTCCTTCCTCTCTTACTCCTCACTCTTTTCTCCGCGAGCCTCTGCGTACTCAGCGTCTGTGCGTTATCTTTTTCCTCGTCTTTTTCCCCGCCTTTTTCCCCGCCTTTTCTTCCGGGCGCCTCTCACTCACCCCACCAACTCTCTCCGCGAACTCCATCGCGTCCGCGCCACCGACAATCCCAGCATCGCCACAAATATCACGCACAGCCCCGCCGTAGCCGCCGCAATGCCGCACCTCCCCTTCGGCAAGATCGACAGTCTTCCATACACGAATTCAATATGCACCCAATACACCAGCAACGAAGTCCTGCCCAGCTGCTCCACCGGGCTGAATCCCACTTGCCCCCATCCCCACCGGCACCACGCATAAACCAAACTCAAAATCATCACGATCACTCCGCAACGCGCCAGAAAAAAATTCGGACTCGTATGCCAGTAGTCGTATACCGCATACACAGCCGGCCCCCAGCGATCCAGCGCCAGCGAGGCACAAAATGCCGCAGCCCCAGCCAACGCCAGCGCCAAAAATCCCAACTCTTCCCGCCGTTGCGCAAAATCCGTAAACAACCAAAATCCAACCGCCAGTCCCACAAACGCGAATGCCGCCCACGGAAATATCGGAAACAGCCACACTTGCGGCTTATCAGAAATATGCACGCCGTTCACATACGATTCCACTGGCCACGGCAAAAATCGCAGCCACCAGGTAGTCCACATCACCGGAGTGGCCAAAGCCAGCGCCGTGGCCGCCGCCAGCGCCAAAACCAAATTCCGCGTGCGCACCAAAGTCGCCGCAGCAACCGAACCACCGCCTCCCGCCAACCAGCACAAAACTCCCAGCAAAATCATAGACAGCCCAAGAATGTTCAGCACGTCCACTCGCAACAAATCCGTCCAGGGCGAAATCGGTATCCCCAAAATAAATTCCTGCACGCGAAACAATATCCCCAACCCGAACACCTCCGCCCCGCGCCACATCACCTGCTTCGCAATCGCCCCTCGCGCAACTCCCTTCCCGCGCAGCTTTTCCGTCACCAACGCCACCGATACTCCCGCCAAAAATATAAACAGCGGCGCAGGCAGCGTCCCACCCATCTGCGAATACCGGAAAAATTCCGTTTTCTTCGCCTCCGCGTTCAGCCACGAGTCATAGCAATGCGTCTCAAACATCAACACGCAAGCCAACCCGCGCATCCAGTCAATGTAAACAATCCGCTTCACTCGCACCTCACGAGTTCATCACCCCAATCGCCGCCTTACCTGCCCCTTTGCAATAACTCAACGCCGACCACCCAATGGCGCCTAGCTTGTACTTTATACTTTTGTGCTCTTATACTTTTTTTTGCCTTCCACGCGCCAACTCGGCATTTTCCCAACCCTCGCTCTCTGGTCCGCACTGGTCGTAATCTTCATCCTCGTCGCGGTCTTCACCCTACACGGCTCCGCCCACGGCCGCGCCTTCATCGCCACGACTTTGACCTTCTCCTTTTTTCTCGCTGTAATGTTGCTCTTCGCCGCGCGCGATATCCCCGATCGCCTTACCGCTTTAGTCGGCCCCTCGTCCGGCTGGCTGCTGGGCGTAATTATTTTTTTGATTTTCCTCGTCTACGCTCTCGGCACCGGCACCGCATCTTTCGCGCGCCTGGGCGCCATCGCCGCATTCATCTTTCTTCCCCTCGCTCTTCTCTCCAGCGCACACTCCGCCGCCCCCGGTTCCTGGCAAGACCTCTTCATCCTCGTCGTCATCTGGGTCACCGTAAAATTCGGCCCCTCGCACTGGTTCTGGCCCTATCCCGGAGGCCATCTCGCCTACGTTCTCACCGTGATGCTCGCCGTCAACATCGCCATCGCCGGATTTTTTCTCCTTCGCCGCACCAAAGGCGTCGGCTACAACATCGGCTGGGGCTCCAACTGGACTCTCTACATTCTCACTCCGTCGCAATTCTTTTCTTCACCGCCTTCCCCGAAGAACTCCTCTTCCGCGGCCTCCTGCAAAATCTTCTCTCCCGCGCCTCCAACAACGATACCGCCGGTTGGATCGCCGCCTCCATCCTCTTCGGCTTCTCGCACATCACCAACCTGGGTTTTCCCAACTGGCGTTACGTCCTCTTAGCCTCCATCGCCGGCCTCGTCTATGGCTGGACCTGGCGCAAAACCAACTCCATCTTCGCCTCCGCACTGGTCCACGCCGGCGTAGACATCCTCTGGCACATCCTTTTCCTAACCCCTTGATCCCAACCTATTGATCCCAACTATCGAGCCGAAGCACGCCGCGAAGCATTTGTCCCACTTATCTTCTCTTTGTTTCTAGTCTTCGTAACGGCCGACCTTCAGGTCGGTTCTTTTGCCTTTTGCTTTTTGCCGTCATTCCGAACAGAGCGAAGCGCAGTGAGGAATCTCTCTTCTCTTTTCTGTTGACGTGCGTACCGTCGAGCGGTCTCCGCTCCGGTCCCCGTTCCCTATACTCCCCACGATCGTCTCCAATTCGTCACGCAAACACCCGGAAACAACGAGAAGGAAAATACCTTTTCCTGACCTCCCCGTGACAACAACTTTCGCCCGTAGCGTTACCTTCTACCGAAAGGAGTCCTCGCATGGACATACAATCCGCAACTTCTTCACCCAGGAGTAGGCACTCAGTAACCAAAGGCTTCGTGCGCCTCGCTCTAAGTCTTTCATTCGTTTTAGTTGCTGCCGTTCAGGTTTCCGCGCAATACGGCGGCGGAGGCGGCATGACCGGCGGCGCCGGCACACCCGGCATGCCCGGATACGTGGCTCCCAGCAGCGGCTACGGCTCCGGAAAAGCGATTGGCATCGGCGTAGGCGCGGCGGCCGGCGGCGCGGGTGTGCTCTTTCTCGCGCTCCATCACCGCGGCGTGGTTTCTGGCTGCGTACAGCCCGCCGACGACGGTCTGCGTTTGGTGGACGAAAAAAACAAGAAGTCCTACGTCCTCGCCACCAATGCACTCATTCTAAAGCCGGGTCAGCGCGTCGAACTCAAAGGTCAGAAATCGAAAAATGAATCCGGCGTTCAAACCTTTGAAGCCAAAAAACTCGTCAAGGACCTCGGCTCCTGCGGCGCATCGGCGTCTGTAGCCAAAACTCAGCCCGCCGGCAATTAGAGCGCACGACTTGACAGAAACCGGAAATCAAGCCGATTTCCGGTTTCCGGTTCCCGTTTTTGCTCAAACGTCTCCGGACCCGCTCTTGGTCTCCGGTCTCTGATTACACTGATCACAGCTCGCTGATCACTACTCGCTCATCACTAGACGTCAGCCACCGCTTATGGCACTCTACTGCACATGGGAAACCGAGACAGACGTGGCCGCGAAAAGAAAAAGCCAAAGAAACAAGCCCCGAAAATAATCCAAGCTCCACCCAGGCGCGAAACCCATCAAGTCACCACGCCTCCATCCACCCCACGCACCCCAGAAAACCAATAGCTCGCGCAGTTTCAAATGCCACCAGTGGCACAGCCTTCAGCCTGTGTCCCCTTCGTCGCTCCGACGGGATCCGGTTCTCACCATTCCGACCGCAGTCGGGAGAGCGAGGAAGCTCTCTTCGTCTTCCGGCGTGAGCCGCTGCCTAAGTCTCGGCTTTACACCTGACTCTTCGCTCCGCTTCCCTACACTTCCCGCCCAATCTCCCAATGATGCCCGAACGGATCCACCACTCTCCCAACTCTCCACCCGTGCATTTCACTAACGGCATGCACCGCGTTCGCCCCAGCTTTCACCGCCCGCGCAAATATCGCATCCGGACCAGCCACCGTCAGCACCATTCGCACCGATCCCCCGCCAATCGTCTCCGGACTAAAATTCTTATGCTCAGGCGATTCATCCCCTACCCAGAATTCCGCTCCGTCCACTGACAGCCGCGCCACTACACTCCCCTCAGGCCCATCCAGCCGAAACGCCTCCGTCGCCCCAAACGCCGCCTTATAAAACTCCACCGCCTTCGTGCTCCCGCGCACCGACAACCACGGCGCAATCGTGCATCGCACCGTTGCGTTTCCGCCCGCAGCAGTTCCCATATTTCCTCCTCCGCTATGCATCTTATACGAGCACTCCTACAAGTACTTCGCCGCGAGTCCACGTTCTTCCCGTAGGGCACGGCTTGCCGTGCCCGCTCTTTCCCTGGCTGAAGTACTGACTGGTTTTAGCACCGGTTCTGGCTCTTTTCCTAGCTTTCGTGTGGCGGGTGCAACACCTGAGTCTCCGCTTTGGATTTGTCGTCTCTCGACGTGGTCGTATTTTCCGGTTTCTTCCGTCTTTTTTCTCTGCGATTCCTCAGCGCTCTCTGCGTCTCAGCGTTATCTTTTTTCCTTTTTTCCACCGCCCGTTCGAACCTTAACAACCCAACACTCACATTTTGCTTGACTTCCCTTAACTCTTGTGTTATCTTATCCCATGAGTACTCGGTGGGCGTCCTTACAAGAGCTCACTGCCGCTCCATTGCTCTCGTGTCTCCCGCTAACTCCCGCATTTTCTTCCTCTTCTGCTTTTTCCTCACTCTTTGCAAATCACAATCCGCTAACTCCGTTCTTTTCAGTCCGCCGCATTCACTCTTTCTCGTTCTTTTTCACTCTTAAACCTGTAAGTCCTGCAGTTGCCACTGATACGAAAAGTACCCCGGGTACACACCCTATCTCAAATATCGGAGTCCCAAAATGGAACGCACTCACCAGTCTGTTGAACTCGTCGATTCTCTTCCACTCTGCACCCAACCTTCCCCAAGTGCCGCCGCCATTGCCGTCAATCGGTGGTCAAACCGGGTGGCCTCCTCTGCGCCACTCACGCCAAACAGCTCGCTCTCTCCGCTCCTCCTGCCGATCTCCTTGCCGAAATCGCTGCCGAACTCGGCGACCTCTCCGAAATTTCCGAGGTCAGCCAGTTCCTGGCCAAAATCGTAAAACTCGCCTGCCAAGACCGAATCAGCATCTCTCGCACCACCGCTCTCACCTTCATCGCCAACTCGCTTTTCAACTCTCTCCGCCTACTCAATGCCGAAGATCGCATCGCCGCCCAAAGAACCTGCTGAGCTCGGCATCGATTGGACCGGCGTGCCTCGCCCCGAGTGCGACTAGCCCGCATCCGCGCGCAAAAGCCTATCTCGGATTCCACCCACTCCCCTGTCCCTGCATGACTCCACTTCGGAGTAGAATTCACCCCGATGATTCCTCGCCGGAATTCTGAATAGCTGGCTTCAGGGGCTGTACTTACAGCCCCTGAGGTAAGAAGTCGTACTTACAAACCCTGTGCTAACAAAGGAGATTCACCATGGTTGACATGACTCCCGAACAAGGACACTTCCTGCTCCACAACTTTTTTCTCGGCTCGTTGAAAACGGAAAGCCGCACCACTAAAAAAATCCTCGAAGCCGTCCCGGCAGACAAAGTGAACTATCAACCGGACTCCTGCGCCAAAACCGCCAACGAACTTCTTCGCCACATTGCGGTCGCCGACAACATGTTTCTCGTAACCGTCATCAATGGCGTCTTTAACCCCACTGCCGTGGCGATTCCAGAAAACGTGAAAACGTCGCTCGAAGTCGCTTCCTGGTACGAACAAACATACGCCAAAAATTTCGACGCCCTCACCAAGCTCACCGGCGAACAGCTCGTCAAAATCGTGGACTTCCGCGGCATGCTCCAGCAGCCCGCCGTCCTCTTTCTCCAGGTCGGCCTCGCCCACACCATTCATCATCGCGGCCAACTCTCCACTTATCTCCGCCCCATGGGCAGCAAAGTCCCCGCCATCTACGGCGAAAGCTACGACTCCGCCCAAGCCAAAAAAGCCGCTCAGGCCCAAGCGTAGGCACGCAACTTTGCAGCAACCAATTTCGGATGGAACAGAGAGGAGGCGGGCATATTGAGATTGAAATTATCACTAGCCATCGCCATCCTCTTCCCCTGTCTCGTCGTTGCTTCGGTGTCCGCGCAAACGCCAACTCCGTTGCCAGCTCCAATCCCGGGCTCGTTTCTCAATGTCGAGAACGAGAAAATTTATTACGAAGAATGCGGCGCCGGCTCACAAACTGTGGTTCTTGTCCATGACGGCATCGTGCACTCTGCGGTCTGGGACGCCATCTGGCCGGCATTCTGCAAATCGTTTCGCGCCATTCGCTACGACCGTCGTGGCTACGGCCGCTCTCCCGAACCCACAACCTGGTATACCGAAACCGAAGATCTCGCAGCTCTCTTGCGGCACCTGAAAGTTTCCAAAACGGTCTTGGTCGGCAGCTCACACGGTGGCGAACTCTCCATAGATTTCACTTTGCAGTATCCACAGATGGTGCAACAACTCGTTCTCGTCGGCGCCGTCGTCAGCGGTATGCCCTACAGCGACCATTTCCTGAATCGCGGAATGGAGAATTCCAAACCGTTCGAGAAAAACGATAAAATCGCTGGCATCGCAAACTGGGCCAACGATAAGTACGTCCTGGGCACCGGGCGTGATGCAGCCCGGAAAAAGTTATTGGAACTTCTGACAGCCAATCCGCAGGATTTGACCCACAACGATTATGCTCGACCAACCCAAGTCGCGCTTCCTCGCCTTCACGAAATCGAGATTCCCGCCTTGATCCTCACCGGCGATGCCGATATCCCCGACGTTCACGCTCACGCCGGAGCCATCGAAGCCGGCATTCGCGGTTCGCGCAGAATCGTCCTCAACAACGCCGGCCATCTTCCCTATCTGGAATTGCCAGACGAATTTACAAAAGTCGTAATCGGATTTATTCAGGCTAATAATGTTTCAACGATCACAAACTAAACCATCTCCTATATTCAGGTCATTCCGAGGAGCGAAGCGACGAGGAATCTCTCTTCCTCTTCGATGTAAGCACGGAAGATTCGTAGCGGTGCAAGAAAATTACGGATTTGAGCACAACGTTCTCGCGCGCTAACGCACAACGCCGGTGAGAGGAGACGAAGCAGAAGCGTAAAGTTTTTTCGCCATGCGTCCGGCAAGAAACGCCTTGCGACCCGCGATCGTCGCATCGCGCATCGCTTCCGCCATCAGCACAGAGTCCGCGGCCTCGGCGATGGCCGTATTCATCAGGATACCGTCGGCGCCCAGTTCCATCGCCACCGCCGCATCGGAAGCGGTTCCGACGCCCGCATCCACGATCATCGGAACTTCGGTAATCCGCTCGCGAAGAATTCGCAACGCGGCCGGATTCTGAATGCCAAGCCCCGATCCGATCGGAGCAGCCAGCGGCATCACCGCCGCGGCACCCGCATCAATCAGTTTTCGCGCCGCAATCAAATCGTCGTTGGTATAAGGCAGAACAACAAATCCTTCCTTCACCAGAACGCGCGTCGCTTCAATAAGTTGTTCCGTATCGGGATAAAGAGTTTGCTGGTCGCCAATCACTTCGAGCTTTACCCAGTTGGAGAGTCCGCATTCGCGTCCCAGTCGCGCAGCGCGAATCGCTTCCTCCGCGGTGTAACACGCCGCAGTGTTCGGCAGGATGAACATTTTGTCGCGCGGAATAAAATCGATCAACGATTCTTTCGTCTTATCTGTAAGGTTTACGCGGCGCACCGCAACCGTAACCATATCCGCACCGGACGCGGCATGCGCGCGCGCCATTTCCTGGAAACTCCGGTATTTTCCGGTGCCCACAATCAGCCGCGAAGAAAACGCGCGGCCTGCAATCACCAACTGGTCAGACATTTTGACCTCGATCACAGCGCAACCAAGGAAGATAAGTAAATTGTAGAACGCCGGAACGCAGAGAACAAATGCTCACAGAAAATCAAACCAATCGGGTGGAGCAGTCCGTGGACAAAGAATCAAACGCTGAGGTGACTTCTCCTCTACAAACCATTCACTTCTCACTATTCACTACTCGCGGTTCAGTCCTGAATCACCGGCCGCGGCTCGGCAACATCAGCGTAGAGCGATTCGATCACGTCGTGGTACTGCTCTTCCACTACGCGGCGTTTCAACTTCATGGTGAAAGTCAGCGCGCCATTGTCGAAGGTGAAATCGCCGGGCAACAACGCAAACCGTTTTATCGTTTCGTATTGCGCAAGATTTGTCGTCAGCCGCTGAATTTCCGCATGAATCAAAGTGCGGGTGAACGGATGCGCGGCGACTTCTTCGCCGGAAGAAATCGTGATTCCGTTTTCCGCGGCTTTCGCGGAAATCGTTCTGCAATTCGGCACCACCAGCGCCACGATAAATTTTTTGCGATCGCCAACCACCATCGCATTCAGAATGTACGGACTGTTCTTGAGAGAATTTTCAATCGGCTGCGGCGCGACAAATTTTCCCGCGGAGGTTTTCAGCAAATCTTTCATGCGATCGGTAATGAACAAATAATTGTCTTTGTCCACGTAGCCGATATCGCCGGTGTGAAACCAGCCGTCTTCGTCAATCGCTTCGCGCGTCGCTTCAGGTCGTTTGAAATAACCTTGCATGATCATCGGGCCGCGCACCAGAATTTCCCCGTCGTCCGCGGCCTTCACTTCGCAATTCGGAATCGGCAAACCGGAACTGCCCACGCGATTGCGTGGAAAATTACTGGAAACGATGGGCGAAGTTTCCGTCAGTCCGTAACCCTGGTAAATCGGAATGCCCACGCTCCAGAAAAATTCCGCCAGCGGCTTCGAAAGCGGAGCGCCGCCAGAAGAAACAATGCGCAATCGCCCGCCGGTCCCTTCACGAATTTTTGCGTAGACCAGTTTGTCCGCCAGCGCCCATTGCATTTTCAGCAACGGACCTGCGGGCGAATCACCGCAGCGCCATGACGCCGAGCGTTCCGCAACGCGCATAGCCCACGCAAATATCGTTCGCTTGAATCCAGAAGCAGCGCTTCCCTGCTCCATCAACTTGGCGTAGATTTTTTCGAAGACGCGCGGCACCGCCGCCATCACCGTCGGTTTAATTTCCATCAACGCCTGCGCCACGTTTTCCACCGCTTCCACGTAGGCGACCGGAACTCCCTGAAATAAATAAATGTAATCGAGCGTTCGTCCATACACATGCGCCAGCGGAAGAAACGAAATCGCCACATCCTCACCTGGATTCAAAGCGAAATCGCAACCGACATCAGTAACGTTCGAACAAAAATTCGTATGCGTCAGCATCACGCCCTTCGGCTCGCCGGTAGTTCCTGAGGTATAAATAATCGAGGCGAGTTGGCCGGGCAAAACCTGCGAAGCGCGCATGCGGTACGAGGCGACTTCCGCTCCGCCCGCCAGGGCGATCAGTGTTTCGTAGCGAAGACAATCGGGCGGCTGCTGATCTCCAGCATCCGCGACAATGATGTGTTCGAGTTGCGGAAGTTCGCTGCGGATCGCAAGCAGCGAAATCAATTGGTCGCTTCCGGCGACGAAAACTACTCTGGCTTCGGAATGTTTCAGGATGTAAGCAGCGCGTTCCGGCGACTCCTTGAAATAAACCGGAACGGTGACGCCGCCATTTCCGGTGATGGCGAAATCCGCCGCATGCCATTCCGGTCGGTTGCCTGCGAAGAGCCCAACACGATCTCCAGGCTTCACGCCGAGTTCGAACAGTGCCTGAGCCAGACCCGCGGTACGGCGCAACAATTCGTCACTGGAAATATTCCGCCATCCAGTTTGGCTATGAAACATTTGCGCGCGTGGACTGGGCCACGTATCAAGTGCATGCAGGAACTTCGAGGGAAGCGTTCCGTAGTTCATTGTCCAAGCGTCACTTTACTCTACCGCCCGTGGTGGTGCAACGAGGCATGCGCTTGGGAAACACGTCTCATAAGAAACAATTCTCAGTTCACGACAGGCGACTAACTCCAGGGAAGCCGTCAAAACCAGAATCAAAGGAGAGGATTCGTTCGATTCCATGTTGCTCCATGACCGCCAGATGCACTGCATCGCGCGCGGACACTTGTGTATGTCCCATCACAATCTCTTTGGCGCGAACGACAGTGGACCGGTCGACTACAAGCACCTCATCGGCGATGCCAAGTAAGGCGTCGAATGCCGGCTGAATAGCATCGCGTCGATTTATGGCCACATAACGGTGCAGGATTTCCTGCAAAACCTCGGCATCCGTTAGCAAGCGTTGCCGGCGGCTGATAAGGTTTTCCAGTAGTCGCTGAGCGTCGGCCTTGTGGGGATGGGGCGCGCCAACGAGGTACATCGGGATATTGGAATCGACCAGAATCAAGGATGGGGACCCGCGCCGTATCCACTCTCGATTTCCGCGAGCATACTGGCGATATCGCCCGAAGGAAATTCGTGCTGTGCCGCCGCACGAATTACTTCGAGTTTCTTGCCGGTGCCGGCGCCAGGTTCATGCCGGCGTGCCAGCTCCAGGGCCTGGCGGACCCATTGAGCGATGGACATGCGGCGAGAGCGGGCTGCCCGCTGAATTTCCCGGTATTCAGGATCTTTTAGAATCACCTGAAGGCGTTTGGCCATGGTGATGAGTCTATATGACTCATGGTGATGAGTCAATGTGGTGCACAGTGCGAGGCTAGCGACTGGCGGGAGGGATGATGCTATTCATGCGCAAGTATTCCACCATCTGGCCGTAGTGATCGAAGCAATGGCCGACGATCAGAGTGGCCATTCCGAGGCGCGTGGTCGTTCCTTCGCCGAAGGGACTTTTGATGGGTTTGAGCAGATTGCCATCATTGATGGTGCCGACGGCTTTGTGGGCATAGGCAAACGACTCCTTTAGAAATTTCACGCTTTCCGCTTTGGTTTTCACGGAATCCGGGCCATTCTCGCCGCCGAGTTCGACGGGCGGCTTTTCTTCAAGGATGGCGGCACCGACTAAGTAGTTGAGCGATGGAGCGAGGTTCCGCCGGCTTGGCATCCTGCGCCAGCGCGCAACCGCTACCAACCAGCAGAAGCAGAAATGCAAGAAGTCCCTTTGGCGTCTTCATCTAACAATCTCCTTAACCGCGGTGCGCATTGTAGACCGGAATCTCCTTTTTTGACTGCAAGAATGAGGTCATCGGTGATGACGGGAAAAATGAGCGTGTTTGAGTAAGGTAGGCGGGAACCCGGCCAGGCCTATCAGGCACTCGGAAGCGAGAATTGCCAGGCAGCGGAGCGAGCGAATTTCCGATACCCATTGTTTACGCCGGAGCGTCTAATCGACAATTCGTCCGCAGCGCGTGCGCCAACGCCGCCACATGCGCGACATTAAGTTAAATCCAATAGAAAGAGAAATGGATGCAAATTCGAAGATACCGCAGTGAAGAAAAGGGGTTAGAGATGGCAGGTTCAAAGAAGACAGCAATCGTTACCGGGGCCTCACAGGGGATTGGCGCGGAACTGGTGGAAGCATTTTTGAAACGCGGTTATAACGTTGTTGCGAACTCGCGAAACATAACAAAAGCAAACCCGTTCCCCGCGTCTGCGAATCTTGCACTGGTCGATGGAGACATCGGCGATGCAAAAACAGCCGGAAAGATCGCGGATACAACCGTATCCCGATTCGGCCGGATCGATGTGCTGATCAACAATGCGGGCATTTTCATCCCGAAGCCCTTCACCGAGTACACGGCCGACGATTTCAACGCGTTGGTTTCCACGACGCTGGCGGGTTTTCTCTACATTTCACAGCTTGCGGTGAAGCAAATGTTGCAGCAGAAGAGCGGCAGCATCGTCAACGTATCAACTACTTTGGTTGACCAGCCGGTAGCAGGTGTAGGGGCGGCCGTTCAAGTTATCGCGAAGGGCGGTTTGCATGCGGTGACGCGTGCACTGGCAATTGAGTACGCAAAGGATGGCATTCGTGTAAACACGGTTGCACTGGGCATCATCAAAACTCCGATGCATAAACCCGAGACCTATGAGTTTCTCAATGGTTTGCACCCGGTTGGCAGGATGGGGGAAATCAAAGAAGTCGTAGATGCAATTTTGTTTCTGACGGAAGACGCCACCTTCACCACCGGTGAAATCTTGCACGTGGATGGCGGCGCGCACGCTGGCAAATGGTAACGCGCGAAGGCTCTCGGCCTGCCAGCGCCGAGCAGCGGTTGAATGAACTTGGCATCAAGCTCCCAGCACCGCCGAAACCCTTCGGCATGTATACGGAAGCGGTGCAGACGGGAAATCTGCTTTTTCTGACCGGCATGCTTGCTACGGAGGGCCAAACGGCGAAATTCATTGGACGCGTCGGAGCGGAGCTCGATGTGGAGGCCGGGCGCCAGGCGGCTCGCCTTGCGGCACTGAATGGCCTGGCTGTGGCGCGGCAGCATTTGGGATCGCTCGACAAATTAACGCGAATCGTGAGGTTGAGCGTGTCCATAGCCACTTCGGGAGATTTCCGCGAACACCCGAAAATAGCCGACGGCGCTTCGGAGTTGCTGCAAGACGTCTTCGGTAAGGAGAAGAACCCTTGCCGTTTGGTGTATGGCGTGGCAAGTCTTCCACTCGGAACCCCGGTCGAGCTGGAAATCATTTTCGAGGTGGCAGGGTAACAGAGGCCGCGTTTTTCAAAATTGACAGCAGAACCGCTTAGTTGCCTTACCAAGCTCAACGAAAGGAACGTCAGATGGAACACCCGACTTTTTATCGCACGATGCAAATTGATGGGCTCTCCATTTTTTACAGAGAGGCTGGCTCGAAAGATGCGCCGACGCTTCTGCTGCTGCACGGACTGCCGTCTTCCTCGCGCATGTTCGAACCGCTGTTCGCGCGGCTTTCCGATCGCTATCACCTTGTCGCGCCGGATTATCCGGGCTTCGGACATAGCGATTGGCCGGACCCGAAGAACTTCGCGTATACGTTCGATCACTGCGCCAAGATCATGAATCACTTCACGGAAGCGCTTGGGCTGCCGCGCTACACACTTTACATGCAGGACTACGGCGGCCCTGTAGGTTTTCGCATGGCTTTGGCACATCCGGAGCGGATCGAAGCTCTCATCGTGCAGGACGCGGTGGCGCATAACGAGGGCCTGGGGGCGAACTGGAAGACACGACGGGCGTTTTGGGCGGATCGCGCTGCCAACGAAAGCGTGCTTCGAACAAATCTGTTATCGCTGGCGACCACACAGACGCGCCATGTCGGGAACGATCCCAACGTGGAGCGCTATGATCCAGACCTCTGGACCGATGAGTTTAACTTTCTCAACCAGCCCGGCCAGGCTGACATTCAAAGCGACTTGTTCTATGACTACCGCATGAACGTTGAAGCGTACCCGAAGTGGCAGGCCTGGATGCGTGAGAAACAGCCTCGCCTGCTGGTTGTCTGGGGAAAGTATGACCTCTCGTTCGATCTTGGGGAGCCGGAGCGGTATCTCGAAGACGTGCCGAAGGCTGAAGTGCATGTCCTTGATGCGGGTCATTTCGCGTTGGATACGGCAGCGGATGAGATTGCGAGGTTGGTCCGAGGCTTTATGGGTTCTTCATCACATGGAGAGCTCAAGGCGCGGCACGCAGGCTGAGGCTGCTGCGGGAGCGCCGGCTTACTAAACATGGAGACCTAGCCCGGCGACGCGCATCCAACTGCTGAGGGATTTCATATGCGATCTGACATTGTTCCTGGAGCGGTATTCCCCGACTTTGAGCTTTCCGACCACACGGGGAAGCACCGAAAGCTCTCCGAACTGCAAGGTCAAAATCCGATGGTTCTCGTACTGAGCCGCGGAGGTTTCTGTCCGAAGGATCGCCGGCAGGCTGAGGGGCTTGTTCAGTTGCATCGTGAGATTGAGGTTGGCTATTGTCGCCTGGTCACGATTAGCACAGACAATATTACTCAGACGAATGAATATCGCAGTGGAGTCGATGCGCACTGGCCTTTCCTATCGGATGCCGGGCGCGTGGTGCAAAAAGATCTGGACATTGCCGAATACACGGATACCGTGAACAATCCGATGATTCCGCACGTGATTGTGCTCGAGCCGGGTCTTGTGATTCATAAGATTTACAACGGCTACTGGTTTTTTGGGCGGCCCACTATGGAAGAGCTGCGACAGGACCTGCGTGCGGTTACCAAGAAATGCCGCCCGGACTGGGACATCACAACGCCCGAACTCAAAGCGGCGTGGCAGGAAGGCCGCAAGGAACTCTTCTATCCGTACGGCAAAACGTACGCGCAAACGCTCGGTGAACAGGATTAATGCTTGAGCCTTCGCAAAACCGCGCGAGGGCGTCGAATTAGTATTTATCGAATTCCGGATTATATTTGGGGCGCGGCTTGGTGTGGACATAAGAAGACACGTCGAACGCCTGCTGTGTCGTCAGCGACCCCGGACTCGTCGGCGGCATATTCCTGAGCACAAAAGCGGCCATGTTTTCTATCCCGTTCATGCCGGCTCCGTCGTTAAATGATTCGGGGCCCCAGAGCGGAGGGAAGGTCGAGCCGACGCCGTTCCCCTCGGAGCCGTGACACGCGGCGCACTGGGCCGCGAATATCGCTCCTCCTTTCTCCGGATCGCCGCTCCGGGCTGGAAGTTCCACGAGACCACGGCCGGAAGGCTCTGCGCCGCTATCATTCTGCGGGGATAGAGATTCGACGTAGGCGACCAGCGCCATCATTTCTTTTCCGTTTTGCGGAAGCGGACGCCCATTTTCACTACGGATAAAACATTCGTTGATGCGGTCTTTCAGAGAAATCATTCGTTTAGCGCGCTGACTGAACTCTGGAAACAGCGGTGCGATTCCGGTCATGGGAGCGGCATACGGAGTGGTGCCGTCGTTTAGGTGGCAACTGTTGCAAGCCAGGCGTGCTCCAACGTAGAGCTTTGCCTCGTTCGGCGTATCGTGGAAAATGAGCTTCCCGAGCGCAGCCAAGTCTTGAGGAGATCGCCTGGCAGAAGCTGGTGACGAAGCCGAATGCGGTAACTTGCCATTAGCAATCGCCGTGTCCCACTGTGCACGAACCAAGGAGGCGACTCGGGGCATCACCAGAGTTAAAACTGCGAATCCCGCAACAGCGGGCGAGCGGCGAAACGTACTGAATGCAGCCAAAGTAGCTCTCTCAATCCCTCGCCATTACTTCCTATAAGTGTTGATGCTAAAGAAAGTCAAAATGTTTTTGTTTTGCTAGATTTGTCAGCGTGTTGAAGTTAAAAGGATGTCAGCCCACAGCGAAGAGCGAGGACGGCACGGTGCGCGACCCGAAATTCCTGATCATCGGCAAGAGCAGTGGCGGCCTCTAAAGTAAAGGTGCCACCTAGCGAGATAGCGTTGCTATTGAGCGCACTTTTGGTCTATGCTGCGACCTCGGCGTGACGTTGGCCTAATCTGTTGCCGGCCTGTGGCGTTGTACTGGAACGCGACGGGCCGTAGAAAACGCTGATCTTGGCTCACGCCTGCTCCGTCCGGCTTGATTCTGCATCGTATCTATATCTGTCGTATCTATATCTGGGGATTGGAACATTCTCCACACGCAAAGCGGATCGAACGGTATCGGCGAGAGACGCGCAAATGATATTTAGTGCGGTGTTGAGCGCGGCTCGTCGAGTTCTGTCCGGTGCCCGGATTCGGCTGCTCGCCGGGGCCAGCATTGCGGCCGTTTTTTTCTTCTTTCCCGGGTTTCTCTCCTCTGTTATGCGAGCACAGCAGACTGACCCGGCGCCGCCTGTTGTAGTGCAGCCGGGCGCGCCGGGTAAGCCGAGCAAGATGCTGCCGCCCTCGACGCGGGCCAAGCTGCCGGCACGGTCGCAAGCGGATGTCGAGTTCATGCAGGGCATGATCATGCATCACGCGCAAGCGGTGGAGATGACGGCGCTGATTGAATCGCATACGGAAAATAAGGAACTTCGGTCACTGGGGGCGCGTATCAGTAGTTCGCAGTCCGACGAAATAAAGTTTATGCAGCGGTGGCTGGCGGCGCGGGGAGAAGCAGTGTCCATGTCGATGCCAGGAATGCAGAACATGAATATGGCGGGTCATGCGATGGCTCTTATGCCTGGCATGCTTACGCCGGAGCAGATGGAGGCACTGCGGAAGGCGAAGGGCTTGGAGTTCGACCACTTGTTTTTGACCGGGATGATTCAGCACCACGATGGCGCGTTGACCATGGTGAAAGAATTGTTCGACAAAGCGGGCGCCGGTCAGGATGCCGACGTGTTTAACTTCGCCACGGATGCGGACAATACGCAACGAGCCGAGATCAAGATTATGCAGAATATGTTGGATAAGAAATCTTTAGAGGAGAAACGATGAACCGAGTGTCCAGTGTTGCTTTTCGTGTGGCGGTGGCGGCGATTTTTCTGTGTAGCGGCGTGAGCAGAATGCAGGCGCAGGGGCCAGCAGCGGCTCCGCCAAAACAAGAGACACCCAAGCAGGAGCCAGGCAAGCAGGGAGCGACTAAAGAAGAAAAGGAGGACGAAGAAGAGAACGAGAATCCATTTGCGCCGCAACCGGCTCAGCCGCTGCCGGCGGGAATGACGGGATCGGATGTGAGCGATCCGCGCTTCAATCTGACACCTGGGATGTATGACGCGGGCGAAACGTCGATGGGCTTGAAGCACCTGCAGTTGGTGAAGAAGCCAGACGCGTTTCAACTCGGGTCCGCTGACGCCGATGATCCGAAGGTGCAGAAGACGATTGCGCAGCTCGCCATAGGCGCCGCCGCGAAGATGCCGAAGCCGCTGCAGCTGGTAATCGCGCAGCTGGCTTTCGCGAACTCAGACCTTGCGTTCCAGGGTAACCACCTTTTCCAGGGTAATTTTTATGGCGTGAATATTTATGACATCTCGAATCCCGCGAACACCACGCTGCTAACTTCGATGGTGTGCCCGGGCGGGCAGGGCGATGTGTCGGTGTACAAAAACTTGTTGTTCATGTCGGTGGAGATGCCGAATGGACGCCTGGACTGCGGCGTGGAAGGGTTTCCGCCTGAGCCTCCGCCAGCTGCAGGACACGAAAAAGAACATCATCCACCAGCTGCGCAAAAGGACCGTTTCCGCGGCGTGAGGATCTTCGACATTTCAGACATCAAGAACCCGAAGCAAGTGGCGGCGGTGCAGACCTGCCGCGGGTCGCATACGCATACTTTGGTGGTGGATGCGAACGACAAGGAAAACGTTTATATCTACGTGTCGGGCACATCGTTTGTGCGGCAAGCCGAAGAACTGGCGGGATGCTCAGGCGAAAAGCCAGACAAGGATCCGAATACGGCGCTGTTTCGCATCGAAGTGATCAAGGTTCCGGTGGCCGCGCCGCAGGATGCGAAGGTGGTGTCCAGCCCGCGAGTATTTATTGATGCGCGGACGGGTGCGTTGAACGGGCTGAACAATGGCGGCACACACGGCAAGGGCGGGGAGAAACCGTCGGACACGAACCAATGCCACGACATCACGGTGTACTCGGCGATAGGGTTGGCCGCGGGGGCGTGCTCGGGAAATGGAATTGTGCTGGACATTAAGGACCCGGTACATCCGAAGCGTGTGGATGCGGTGAACGATCCGAACTATTCGTATTGGCACTCGGCTTCGTTTTCGAATGATGGAAGCAAAGTCGTATTCACGGACGAGTGGGGCGGCGGGCTGGGAGCGCGATGCCGACCAAACGACCCGAACAAGTGGGGCGCGGACGCCATCTTCAACCTGAAGGACGAGAAACTGAGTTTCGCGAACTATTACAAATTGCCGGCGGCGCAGGGCGACACCAAGAATTGCGTGGCGCACAACGGTTCGCTAATTCCGGTGCCCGGCCGCGATATCGAGGTGCAGGCCTGGTATCAGGGGGGCGTCTCCGTTGTGGACTTCACCGACGCGGCGAAACCAATCGAGATTGCCTACTTTGACCGCGGGGCGATTGATCCGAAGATGCTGGTGCTCGGCGGTGAGTGGTCAGCGTATTGGTACAACGGCAGCATTTACGGTTCGGAGATTGCGCGCGGCCTGGACGTGTTTGAACTGACGCCGACCAAATTCCTGACGCAGAATGAAATCGACGCGGCGAAGGCGGTTCGGGTGACTGAACTGAACGTGCAGAATCAGCAGAAAATCGAGTGGCCCGCGCAGTTGGTCGTAGCGAAGGCGTACGTGGACCAGTTGTCGCGCTCGCAAGCTTTGCCGGCAAACCAGATCGCAGATTTACAGAAGGCGATCACGAGCGCGGAGAGTTCGCACATGAACAAGGGTAGAGTGGCGAAGTTGCAGAAGATGGCACCGTCGTTGGAAAAGAGCGCCGCTTCAGCGAAAAGTCCGGCGGACTCGGCACGGTTACATGCTCTGGCAGATATCCTAAAGCATCCGTCAGCGTGATCTCCGTCAGCGTCGGCGTGACCAAATCGCGAACAGGACGGTTTTCCCGTTTTAGCGTCGTGATAGCTAACCAGTTGGAAGAATTGAAATAGCGAGTCCGGGCGGCCAAATAGGGACGGATGTCACCGGACGCTTGGCGGGTCAGACGGTTCTCGAAGTCACTTCTGGCAGCGGCATTTCGCGGCTGTAAATCCGGCTACCGCAAGAAGAGCAACGATACGGGCGGATTTGAAGGATGCTTAGCAGGTATCGTTCAACGATTCCACGTCGGTGAGATCGGGAAAAGTGCTGATCGCCACAAGTGGGACACGTCTTGCGGCTGAAGTGCAAGAGTTTGATGGAAGGCACCGTTACGCTACCGACTGAGAGAATGCGGCCTGATCTTGGTCTCGCAGCGCACGAATGACCGCCAGTTCCACGTCCGTAGCGTACCAGGGAGACCGGATAACGTCGAAAGCGCCCTTGGTCGTCGCTTCGAAGTAAAGCTCCCACTCTCCGGTTCGCGTAATTACCACGACGCGGGGAATTCCGTGATCACGGCCGAATGAATGAACCAACTCGCAGTACGAACCATCCGGCAAATGCTCATCGCAAAACACAATTTCAACTGCTTGCCGGGAAAGGACTTCGTCAGCTTGCGCACGCGTCGAGCATACAATCACGTCAACGGATAAGGCTTCAAGCGTGCGAAGGAGCGGACGACGAACCTCCATGTGAGGAGAGACGAGCAACGCGCGAACGTGCTGCAACCCGATGGCAGCGCTGTCATTTATTCGATTGGCAAGTACAGAGGACGGCCGAGTTTGTGCTGAAAGGGAGGGCATGGTTAAAACCTGCCTATGCTGGAACATCGGACCGGGGATTCGTTGATAAGAGACTATCACTTTGATGTCAATACAGGAATTCCTGTAGAACGCCAGGTTTGTAGGGATGTAGGTGGGCTCGCAAACTTAACTTTGCCAACTTAACTTCGCCCGCTTAGTTTGGAAACTTGCTAGGACGTTTCCGTTGGCAATTCCAGCTCGGCTTCGTCCGCTCCTTCTTCGGCTCCAACACATTCGGGATGCCCGCAGGGACAGGGGCTAGAAATTGCATCCTTCGCATTGGCGCATGCTGGACTGCAAAACTGGTCTTCGACTTCGACCAGGCACCGGCAAGACCCATGAGCGCAATTGATGAGGTTTTCCGATTGCATCGTTCCTTCGGCGGCAGGCGCTGATTGCCAATGATCAGCGATTGATGTTCGCGGTCGATAACTGCCTGCGCAGCGCAATCATCGGGGCCAAGGCAGGCAGAGTCCATACCGCAGCCGCTGTAGCGCTCGTCGAGCGATGGTCCCTGTGGTAGAATCACTTCGCGCTCGGAATCCCGGCCTCCAGCAAGGGGTGGACTCATGAGCCCGGCTGAATCCTTCTCGACCTCCATCTTCTTCAACAGTACTCCCAGACGATACGCTTTCGCGCTTGCGGCCACGTTATTTGCGTTGCTGATTGCGACCGCAATAGCGCCGCTTGCTGGCGGCCAGGTGGTTTATCTTGTTCTTCCCGCAGCTGTGGCCTTCTCGGCTGCGTACTGCGGACTGGCGCCCTCGGTCATTGCGATCATTGTCGCGTTAGTCGGCGTACGTTACTGGTTCATTAACCCTTCCCATTCGCTTAGCATTCCTGACGGCACACAATTCATTGGCATCCTCGCGTTCGTACTCGCGTCAAGCATCATTCTGGTGATTGGAGAAAATAACCGGCGGAACGCTGAAGCACTGCGCCAGTCCTTGGGAGACGTGGAAGAACGGCTGCGCGAGCGTACTGGGGAACTCGACATAGCTAACCAGGGACTCGGCGACCTCACGGCCAGGCTTCTGCAATTGCAAGACGAAGAGCGTCGCCGAATCGCTCGCGAATTGCACGACAGCGCTGGGCAATCGCTGACGGCTCTAGCGCTGAATTTGTCTAACCTGGGAACGGAGATCGAACGGCTCACGAAATCGGCCAAGACTGTATCGGATAGCGTGGTGCTGGTGAACGACATGTCCAGGGATATTCGCACCATTTCCTACCTGCTCCATCCGCCGCTGCTTGATGAAGCCGGGCTGGCATCGGCTCTCCGCTGGTACATCCGAGGATTTACGGAGCGCAGCGGAATAAAGGTGGACTTGGAACTGCCGGAAGATTTTGACCGTCTGCCGAGAGACGTGGAGACTGCGATCTTCCGGCTGGTGCAGGAATGTCTCACAAACATCCATCGTCATTCGGAAAGCCCAACCGCAGCTATCGGGATTAATCATTCGAACGGCGAGGTTCGAATTGAAGTGCAGGATCACGGTAAAGGCATACCGCCCGACAAAAAGCTTGAACTTTTGTCGGCGGGTACGCCGGGAGTGGGAATCCGCGGGATGCGGGAAAGACTTCGCCAACTCGGTGGCGCAATGGAAATTAATTCTGACGGGAACGGCAGCGGGACTCAGGTCGTGGTGCGACTGCCGGTTGCCAACATTGGCTCGTACTTGACGGTGGGAGCGAGAGCGGGTTCGACCCATTGACTTATTCGTGTTTTCGGAAACCAATCGAAAGCTAATTCTGATTGTCTCTGGGGTCGCCTTCCCCATCACTCTTACTGTTCAACTTTTGCCTTCACCAGGCGCACCGACTTTTCTCCCGCCCGCTGCGATGGACAGATCCAACTCGCCGGATGCTTCGCGGCGCGCGCGGCACCGTGCACCGCCAAGAGTGGCCGTGTTACTGGAAGAGCCGGGCTAAAGCCCGGCTCTACGAAGGGCTAAGAAAGAGCAGCGGCATAAAACCACTGCTCCATTTAAGAGCTGGTAAGATGCGTTGTGGAGAGATGGCGATGAGTACGGTGAAAACTGTGGCGGAGACAGGATTGAGCAAAGGGCCGTTTCGCGCGGCGCGCGGGACGGAGATTTCCTGCAAAGGTTGGCAGCAGGAAGCGGCGCTGCGGATGTTGATGAACAATCTCGACCCGGAGGTTGCGGAAAAACCTGAAGAATTGGTGGTGTATGGGGGGACGGGAAAAGCGGCGCGCAACTGGGAATGTTTTCACGCGATCGTGAAATCGCTGCGCGGATTGGCGAACGACGAAACGCTTTTGGTGCAGTCCGGAAGACCTGTAGGAATTTTTCGCACTCACGAATATGCGCCGCGGGTTTTGCTTTGCAATTCGAATTTAGTTGGACATTGGAATAATTGGGATAAATTTCACGAATACGACCGCGCCGGATTGATGATGTACGGGCAGATGACCGCGGGGAGCTGGATTTATATTGGGACGCAGGGAATTTTGCAGGGGACTTACGAAACGTTTGCGGCGGCAGCGACAAAACATTTTGACGGAGATTTGAAAGGAAAGTTAGTCGTCAGTGGCGGGATTGGCGGAATGGGCGGAGCGCAACCGCTAGCGGCAACCATGAACGGCGCGGCGTTTTTGGGGATTGATGTTGATCCGGAGCGAATCAAGAAGCGGCTGAAGACCGGCTACATTGACGTGATGGTGACCAGCCTGGATGAAGCGTTGCGAATTTTGAAAAACGCAGTGCGTAAGGGCGAAGCGACTTCGGTTGGACTGGTGGGAAATTGTGCGGATTTGATTCCGGAGCTGGCGAAGCGTGGCGTGGTGCCGGATTTATTGACAGATCAGACCAGCGCGCATGATCCGATTGGCGGCTATGTACCGAACAAGATGACGCTTGCGGCGGCGCTGGAGCTGCGGGCGCGCGATCCGGAAGAATATAAGAAACATTCGATGCAGGCGATGGCGGAGCACGTCCAAGGAATGCTCGCTTTGCAGAAGCTCGGCGCGGTTACCTTTGATTATGGAAATAATATTCGGACCTTTGCGTTTCAGCAGGGCGTGAAAGACGCCTATAACTTTCCGGGATTTGTGCCGGCTTATATTCGTCCCCTGTTTTGTGAGGGCAAAGGACCGTTTCGGTGGGCGGCACTTTCGGGCGAGGCGTCGGATATTGCTCGGACGGACCGGCTGGTGCTCGAAATGTTTCCGCAGAATGAGCACTTGAAGCGGTGGATTACTTTGGCGCAGAAACGCGTGAAGTTTCAGGGATTGCCTGCGCGGATTTGTTGGCTGGGTTATGGCGAGCGGGACAAGTTTGGATTGGCTCTGAATGATTTGGTGGCGAAGGGTGAATTGAAAGCGCCGGTAGTGATTGGGCGGGATCATTTGGATTGCGGGAGCGTGGCTTCGCCTTATCGCGAGACGGAATCGATGCTGGATGGGTCAGATGCGATCGCGGACTGGCCTTTGCTGAATGCGCTGGTGAATACGGCTAGCGGAGCTTCGTGGGTTTCGATTCACAACGGCGGTGGAGTGGGGATTGGTTATTCGCAGCACTCGGGGCAGGTGACGGTGGCGGATGGAACGCCAGAGATGGCGGCGCGGATTGAACGGGTGTTGACGAATGATCCGGGGATGGGCGTGATTCGGCATGTGGACGCGGGATATGCGGAGGCGATTGAGTTCGCGAAGAAGAAGGATGTGAAGGTGCCGATGAGTTCGAGTGGAAGTTGACTGTTTTTCTTAACGCAGAGGTCGCAGAGGGCACAGAGAAGAACAGAAGAAAACTGGTTCGCATCGCAGATTCAAACGACTGCTGAACATTGGGAGACGACATGCACGTGGTGCTGGGAGCGACAGGGAATACGGGATCGGTGGCGGCGAAGAAATTGTTGGAGCGGGGCGAGAAAGTACGCGCTGTGGGGCGGGATGCTGGAAAGCTGGCGCAGTTTTTTCCGTCGGGGGCGAGATTAGGGGTGGAAACTGTTACGGCTGACGCGAATGATGTGGCGGCGCTAACGAAGGCGTTCGAAGGCGCTACGGCAGCTTACGTGCTGTTGCCGCCGCGGGCGAAGGATCCGGAGTTGCTTGCGTCCGGGGACAAGATGAGTACGGCGATTACCGAGGCGATTCGGGCTTCGGGAATTTCGCATGTGGTGCTGCTGAGCAGCATTGGAGCGCAGCACGCAAACAAAACTGGGCCGATTCAGGCTTTGCATACGTTCGAGGAAAAACTGAGGCAGGTGCCGAATCTGAATGCGCTTTTTCTGCGGCCGGGTCCGTTCATGGAAAATTTTTTGCTGTTGATTCCGCTCGTACATTCGATGGGATTTCTGGCGGGTGGAATCGATCACGATGTAAAGATGCCGATGATTGCCACGCGGGATATTGGAGTGGTGGCGGCGGAAGCGCTGCAGAGAAGAGATTTTTCTGGAATGACGACGCGCGAATTGCACGGGCCGCGGGATATTTCGCAGGACGAAGTGGCAGCAGCGATTGGAGCGGCGATTGGGAAACCGAAATTGTCGTACAAACATTTTCCGGCTTTTTTGATCGAGCAGGGGATGAAGCAGATGGGGATACCAGGAAAGACGGCTGCGCTGATGAGTGCGATGAACGAAGCTGCGAATGATGGGCGGCTGAAGCCGCTGGAGGCGCGGTCGGAGAAGAATACGACGCCGACGGCGATTGAGGATTGGGCGCGGGAGGTGTTTTTGCCAGCGTACAACGCTAAAGCGGCGGCTGGGGATTAGGAATTGGGGACTGGGAATTAGGCCGCGCTCACGAGTCGTTTGGCGACGCGACTTACATCGAAGAGAGATTCCTCGCTTTGCTCGGAATGACGGTGTTGTTGCGATCGGCGACGATGCGTCAATGGCGCTTTGTGCAAAGTTAAAGGTGATTAGGCATAATACCGCGCAGTGGGCAATTCCCTTCTAATTTGCGGGGCTTCACAGATTGTTACGGTGCGGGGGCGCGGGCCTCGGCGTGGCGTTGCGCTTTCAAACATTGGCGTGATTCGAGATGGCGCGATATTGCTTCGCGATGGGATGATTGTGGCGGTTGGTCCTGCCTCGAAAGTTGAAAAATTTCCAGAAAGTAAGAAAGCGGAGAAATTGCATGTAGGCGGGCGCGTGGTGCTGCCTGGATTCGTAGACGCGCACACGCATTTGATTCATGCGGCGAGCCGAGCGGAAGAATATGACTTGAAAATTCGCGGCGCGAGTTATGAGGAGATTGCGCGCAAAGGCGGCGGGATACTGAATTCGGTGAAGAAGTTACGCGCGGCTACGGCGGAGGAGTTGAAGATTCGTGCGCGGGGGTTTCTGGCACAGTTTGCGGAGTATGGAACGACGACGATCGAGGCCAAGAGCGGATACGGGCTGGACGTAACCAGCGAATTGCGGATTTTGTCGTTGCACAAGGAACTGGATGCGGAGCAGCCTTTGGAAATTGTTTCAACTTTCTTGGGCGCGCATGTGGTACCGGAGGAGTTTCGCGGCAAGCCGGGTGGAACGCGACGATACGTGGAATTGCTTACCGAAGAGCTGATTCCGGAGGTTGCCGGGAACGCACTGGCGGAATTTTGCGATGTCTTCTGCGAGCGAGGGGCGTTTTCGGTTGCGGATTCGCGGCGGGTGCTGGAGGCAGGTAAAAAGCATGGGCTGGTGGCGCGGGTACACGCGGAACAGCTTTCGAATACCGGTGCCACGCGTATGGGAATTGATATGAACGCGGCGAGTTGCGATCACCTGGAGTATTTGAAGGCAGCGGATATTCGCGCGCTGGGAAAATCTCGCACGGCGGCGATGTTGTTGCCGGGATGCGATTTTCATTTGGGACTGGAGCGGTATGCTCCGGCGAGGGAGTTGATCGATGCGGGAGCTATTGTGGCCCTGGCGACGGATTTTAATCCGGGGACGAGCCCGACGTTGAACATGGCGATGATTTTGTCCTTGGCGTGTTCGCGGTTGCGGATGACTCCGGCGGAGGCGATTGCGGCGGCCACGATCAATGCGGCTTATTCGCTGGGGCGGGAGAAGAGGATTGGTTCGATTGAGAGTGGCAAACTGGGGGATTTGGCAGTGTTGGAAGTGGCGGACTATCGGGAAATTCCCTACTATTTTGGAGTGAATACTTGTTGGATGACGATGAAGCGCGGGGAGATTGTTTGGTTGCGGGATTGAAAGCGGGGAAAGACAAAAGCAAGAGTCAAGAGTAAAGACACCACAGAGTTACAGAGAAAAGCGAAAAGCTGGATGCGAGAAAGGCTGAAGGAAAGATAGAAAGATAACGCAGTGACGACATCAGAGATTCGCGGAGAAGTCGAAGAAAAAGAACCGGTCTGAAGACCGGCCACTAGGAAAGCGGGGAAGGGCGCAGCGGTGCTGAGCCCCTACAAAGGCAAAGCTGGAACTTACACAAAGGCAAAGCTGGAACTTACGAGGTAGAGCGACGGGGATATGAGACGACTGATTGAGTGTGTACCGAATTTTAGTGAGGGGCGCGACAAAGCGAAAGTGGATGCGCTGATTCGGACCATGAGCAGCGTGCCTGGAGTGTGGGTACTGGATCATGAGATGGACGCGGACCACAACCGCTGCGTGATTACGCTGGCGGGAGAGCCGGATGCTGTCGCTGAGGCGGCGATCCTGGGCGCGGGCAAGGCCATGGAATTGATTGACATGAATATTCACAAGGGGGCGCACCCGCGAGTGGGCGCGACCGACGTGGTGCCGTTTATTCCAGTGGAAGGCGTGACGCTGGATGACTGCGTAGCGCTGGCGCGGAACGTGGGAAACGAAATCTGGAAACGCTACCGGATTCCGATTTTCTTTTATGAAGCGGCGGCGACCAGGCCGGACCGCGCGAACCTGGAAAATGTGCGGCGCGGGCAGTTCGAAGGGATGAAGGAAGAGCTGAAGAAAAATCATGAACGGCAGCCGGATGTGGGCGAACCGAAGATGCATCCTACGGCGGGTGTGACGGTGGTGGGCGCGCGGAAATTTCTGGTGGCGTACAACGTAAACTTGAACACGTCCGATATCAGCGTGGCGAACAAGATTGCGAAGGCCATCCGATTTTCGAGCGGCGGGCTGCGCTATGTGAAATCGATGGGAGTGGAATTGAAAGCGCGGAACCTGGCGCAGGTGTCGATTAACTTGACGGACTACGAGCAGACACCGATGCATCGCGTGTATGAAATGGTGAAGCGGGAGGCGGCGCGATACGGAGCGGTTCCAGTGGGCAGCGAGATTGTTGGGCTGGTGCCGAAAAAGGCGCTCGAGATGGCGGCGGATTATTTTCTACAGCTGGAAAACTTCTCGCCATCGCAGGTTTTTGAGAATAAGTTGGCGGCGGCGCTTTCTGGCGCGGCACTGATAGAAAACAAGGAGGGAAAGCTGGCAGCGTTGGCGCGGCCGTTTGTGGAAGCGGTGGCCGAACCGGCGGCGACTCCCGGTGGCGGAAGCGTTTCCGCGCTGGCTGCGGCGCTGGGTGCCGCGCTGGGACAAATGGTAGCTGGGCTTTCGCGCAAGAAAAAATCGCAGGCTATGCACGTAGACAAACTTTCGGAGCATCTCGAGGCAATGCGCAAGGAAGCCGATGCCTTGACTGCGGCGATCGATCGAGATGCGACGTCGTACGATGCGGTGCTGGCGGCGTTCAAAATGCCGCAGTCGGACGCGGCGGAAATTGCGGCGCGCGCGGAAAGAATTCAGTCGGCTACCAAGGGCGCGGCGGACGTGCCGTTGAAAGTGGCCGAACAGGCAGTTGCACTATGCGCACGTCTGGGACAACTGCAGGCTATCGCGGCGGCATCCATGAAGTCAGACTTACAGGTAGCGAGATTGATGGCGGAGGCCGGCGCGCGCGGAGCCATCGCGAACGTGGAAATCAATCTGGACGGAATTAAGGACGAGAAGTACGTGGCGGCGAAACGGCAGGCCATCGCGGGACTGCGCGATAAGTTGAGTGCGACGGCGATTGTATGAGCAGATACGTGCTGGGCAGCGGAGTACGGAGAAATTCCTTCCGACATGGTCGGAACCTTCGGTTGCTTCGCTCGGAATGACGGACACGGTGGCTTTTGGCGAGCTCTGAAGTCGTGCCCCGCCGAAGAAAAGTAAGACATTTTAGAAAGAAAGCAGGGAGCAAGAAATGAGAAAGATGATCGGGCAGTTGGCAGGCGGCATAGCAGTGGCTGCCGCGATGTTATGCAACGCACAGATTTCCAGCGCGCAAAGCCTGGGGGCGGACACGATCGCACTTTTCCCGAAGAATGTTGGTGAATTTGCGTATGCGAACCTGAAGCAGGCGCGTTCGCAGAAATGGTTTCCGCAATTGCAGGAGCAGATGCTGCCTGAGCGGTTCAAGCAATTCGAAAAGTTTCTGGCGTCGGCGGGAGTGGATCCGAATTCGCAGGTGGAAGAACTGGCGTGGGGATTGGTGGCGGAGGGCGTGACCGACAAGACGGCAGGAACAGGTTCAACGGCGGTGCCGACCGGCGAAGAAGTGGTGGGAGTGGCGCTGGGGAGCTACAACCCGCAGTCCACGGAAGCTTATTTCAAAGCGCAAAAGTTGCCGACGTTCAAGTCGCACGGATTTACGATGTATGCTTTCGGGAGTGGAAGCGGCGCGAGCGATCTGTTCTTCTTGTTTCTGGACTCGAACACTGCGGCGTTTGGGCACCGCAGCGAACTGGAACAAATGCTGGACGTGCGCTATGGCGGAGCGGAAGGCCTGCTGCGCAACGACAAAATGTATTCGCTGATTAACGATGCCAATGGAACCGGCGTAGTGTGGGCGGTGTTGAATCCGGCGTATACGCGGCTGGCAATGCAGCAGCTGGCACCGCAGATCCAGCAATTTCCCGAAGCTGCGAAGCTGGTGACGCGCATGCAGAATTTGATTGTCGGCGTTCAAGCCAGCGGCGGAATCGACGGAAAGTTTCAAGCGATTTGCGGATCGGTGGACGACGCAAATACGCTGGCGCAATTGATGACGCTGGCGTTTGCGTACCAGCAATATCAGGCCAAGCAGCAGAATCCGGACCTAGCGGATTTGCTGGGGCACGCGCAGGTGAATCCCGCGGGTGACCGGGTGGTGCTGCGGCTGGCGCTGACGGACGATCAGATGACCTCACTAATCAAAAAGAATACGTTTGCGTTCAAGATGTAGCGACGACAGACAAAAAAATCCTCGGGGGAACGAAGGGCGGGCGATAGCTGGCCTTTTTCGTTCTTGTTTGGTTTGAAGACAGAACAGGATTTGAAGCCAGAACAGAAAAAGAAAGAGCGGAGGCATAAAACCCCCGCTACACAAGGAAAAAAGAAGAAGGCGGCCGCTATGACGCCGGGGACGCAAATCTCGATTAGCTGTGGGAATTGACCGAGCGGGTCAAGCGAATGGCGGCGCCGACGTTTGGATCTACGATGACTTCAACGCGGTCCTCGAAGCGGCAGAATTCGATGATGTGTCTCGCTGTGGGGCGCAATTGGAACGCTTCCAGGCACGCGCGAATGGTGGCGTCCTGAAATTCGCGGCAAACATCTTCGGGCATTCCGGCAAACTCGGCGAGGCAACGGACGGTGCCACCGGCAGCTGCGGCGAAGCGCGGGTCGGCATCGAGGTGAAGCTCGACGCGTTTCGGGTCAGTGGCCACGAGTATCCGCGAGGGTGACGTCGCAAGCTTCCCGGCAGTCCGGACAATAGTAAAGGCCATCCATGCAAAGTCGAACGTCCAGCATGCTCTTGCAGATGGTGCAGTACTTATCGCAAGTGCACTGATACTCGGGCTTGTCGCACTGAACGCAGAGCACCGGGCCGGCGGGCATCGCAGCCTCCTAG
>WNFO01000178.1_pt1 | contig 83204 bp, 90 predicted proteins | sample 5400251 | NCBI WGS metagenome assembly WNFO01 (sample SAMN13153354, study PRJNA577476) | soil metagenome | isolation source: 100 cm saprolite under Madrone tree | place: USA:California | collected 2016-06-14 | reverse complement strand
CAACACCGTCGGAGCAGGCGATTTGGGGGCATAATTGCTACCGTTTTCGACGTCAAAAAGGAAATTCCGGCTGAGATCTTCAGGAGAAAGCTTTACTTATGGACTGGAGGAAGAACGGAGTCAAAATCGTACATGCCGACGAACTGGACATGAATACGCCACAGACGCCGGGCATGACGCGGGCTGCCGCAATTACTCATGCGAAAGCCGGAGCGACCACGTTGTGGGCTGGGACCATGGTCGTCCAACCTGATGCGAAGACGGGACCGCACCACCATGGAGAACTGGAAACCGTCCTGTACGTGGTGAAAGGACGAGTGCGGATGCGCTGGGGCGATCGATTGGAACTCAGTGACGAAGCCGGAGCCGGAGATTTTATTTACGTTCCCCCGTATGTGCCCCACCAGGAGATTAATGCTGATCCAAATAAGACGTGCGAAGCCGTAGTCGTGAGGAATGGCCAGGAGCCGGTCGTCGTGAATCTTGACTTGCAGACGCCAGAACCAGCCAGCGCTGGGCACCGAGGTATGCCCTTTCACCCTGATGGGTGAAGACCTATCAAAGAACTCTCGTGAAAGGACGCAAACCGCCGAAAGTGAACTCCAAAAAGCACACGGGCTAGAAAATCTTTCTACTGGTTACCTGCGGCTCTCGACCCTAACAGAGATTTGGCCACCAGCAATCCCGACGTCCCGTACAGGCCTGGTCCTGGATGCGTAGAAGCGCCGATGTGGTACAGCCTCGCAATCCGTGCTCGATGGCCCGGAAGCCCAGGCAACGGTCGCATCAGAAAGAACTGATCGGGTTTTACTCGCAGAGCGACCCAGGCATGGATGCTCCAGACATCCTCCAATGCCAGGCTGAGGTTCCAGTTCCCAGTATGGAAACTGCCGAACTCGGCCCACCTGCGTATGGCTGGACGATGTTTGCCGGTATCGCTCGGCCCAAAAGCCGCGGTACGGTGCGCTTGACGGGGCCGAATCCGAGTCGTCAGCACTTCTAGATCTCCTTCCCGATGGATTTGCGCTGGCCCAGCCCGGCGCTGCCGTGCAGTTCCTCGCGCAATACATTCACGAAAATGCGCCGCGTCTCGTCGTAGCCGATCGAATCCCTAAGCCGGCGCGCGCGGGAGGTCCCAGCCATGTCTTGCGGCTCTTCGCGGCAAGCTGTACCACGCGCTCGCGAATGTCCGGCGGCACTTCGGCCTTCACATGATCGGTGAGCCAGCCAAAGCGCTGTGCCAGGGCGCCGGGCTTGGGCGGCGGGGTCTTGACCTGCGCTGCGACGACGACAACGACCATGACAACGACGATGTCGAGCACCACCACCACCACCAGCATGATCACCAAGAACATCATGATGATGACGCCACCAATCACGACCCCTAACCGCCACCAGCCTCCGGCCATCGCAGCCCGCCACCGGCCCCGCGTCCGGTCGGACCGGCAACCACGCACACTGCGGAGATGGCCGCTATCCAGGTGTTCACTTCTTGGGGGTTGGCATCTTTACCCCGGGGATCTTGCAGGACGCACTTTTCGTGTCCCGTCTTTGAGGGTCACGCCGAAGAGTGTCCTAGAAAAGGCTGGTGTCACCTTGGCGAATCCATGGACGGCAAGCGGCTCACAAACTGTCTGCTCGAGGAAGCAGTTGATGGCTGTCGGGCTGTCATTGCGCTGCCGGAGTTCGGACCCGGCGTTCACCGATATAATAAACAGACCCTGCTGGCTTTCTTGCGGGAAACCGCTTGGCGAGAAAGAGGGGCCATACCGAATTGTGATCCCGGATGAAAGAAGAATGGCCCGATGGGTCAGGCAGGTGACGACGTTGAAGATTGTGGATGTCCAGTGAAAGATCAATCCTTCTGAATCATCACCTCGGTGGCTTGGACGACAGCGGAGACGGTGTCGCCCTTCTTTAGCTTGAGTTCGTCAGCACTGCGGCGCGTGACGACGCTCTCCATGAGATTGTCCCCGACCCGGACAACCACATGAGCCATGACACCGCCGAGCTGAATCGCTTCAATCTTTCCGCGCAGTCTGTTTCGCCACACTTAAAATCTTGCTGATGCGTTGCTTCATTTTCCTTTTCCTCTTCCTCATTTCACTTGCAACTTCCGACATGCACTCTCTTGATCACTCAAACCTCTCTGACCACGCACGTGCATTTGACCTGCCAAAGGTGGGTGTGAGTCGACATCAGGGAAAGTGTGGAAATTCTGTTCCGGATAGCAGCCGTGACTCCGTTTAGCAACGGACAGCCCTCAGGAGGTTTCTGCATATTCCGCGTCACTCCGCGAGGTTAGAGCCAGACGTGTGAGATGGTCCCGTCTGTTTAGTGACCGCGGGACGACGGGTGTCAAAAGAAGGACACAAGCTTATCGCCGAGACCTCAGAGTTGTACTTTATCTTTTCCCACATTCAATCACTTGCCACAGTCTCATGCGCCACTCAACTTTGGCAATCGCAATGCACGGACGTTTCAATCATGAGGGTACAAAACACCTAATGTCGATCAGCAACGCAAAATCAGCCCTGAGTGCAGGGAGAATTGGCTGCGACGGAGACCGCATTTCCTGTTAATGCAGGGGAGTTGATATCGGAGGAAGAGCAAGATTTCTCAGCTATCCTGCGCCGAATGGAAGAAGTCGCAGGAGCTGAAGTCACTCATTCGATACGATAAAGGGTAGACAGATGGCAGGATGGTTCAACTAAGGGTTAATGACGTGGGTCACAGCTTCGATGGCGATCCCGGGATGCCACTGCTTTTTGCGCGACATCTTAGTTCGCGGCAAAGCTGCACCGGTGAACGTTCCAGCAGATTCCGCGATGACGACATTCCAGTATAGGTAGAAATGAAGGACACGTATGAATGATTTAACCCGCCGCAGTTTTGCATCAAAAGCGTTTGCCGGAATCGCAGCTTTCGGAATGGTTTCAGGGCTGAGGCTGCCTGCAGAAGCACAGCTCGTATGGAACACATCGGAATGGAACCTTGGTTCCTTTGAGAAACTGCTGCACGAAAAGGCAAGTGTTAAACAGCTCTTCGACATCACGCAAGTTGAAGATGGAGCATCCCTCGCCAAGGTGAAGAATTCCTTAAATGGTCTTCACTACGGGTATGGGGTGCCTGTGGATCAAATCAAGATAGTCTGCGGCATGCATGGACCAGCCAATCTCCTCAACTACGATGATTATATTTGGCAAAAGTACAGGATCGGCGCCTGGCTGGAGATCAATGATCCTCGCACCCGCGAGCCTGCCGTGAGAAATCCGTATTATTTCAGCAAGCTCACCGATGACGCCGCTCATATTACAGCGGGCACGGACCCCAGCGCCGAAACCTCTCCGCTTCAAGACGCGAGCATGCAGGGGCTGAAGCGTCGCGGTGTACGTTTTTTGAGCTGCCATACTGCTTTAGAGGAGCAGGTACGGCAACTGATCAAGCATTACACCCTCTCCGAAGACCCAGAAACAATCGTACAAGACATGCTGGCGCATACCGTACCCGACGTCCTGGTTGTTGCGTCTGTGGTATCTGCGATCGCTCTTATGCAATGCGAAGGGGGATATAGCTACATAACGGTCTAGGTTCCGAGTCCGTTCAGCTTCGAAGAGACAAATCCTCCTGAGTTCGCGTCGTCCCCTGGCCGATACTCGTTGGTAGGACACCAGCTACCGTTAGTCTTCATCGCAGCGAAATTCGAACGTTAAAGCCTTACGGTTCGCCCGGATTCCAGATGTATCAAGAGGCCGAAGAAGATGGCTATGGCGAAGTTTCTGCAGGCGGAGCAGATCGCCTGTTTTCTTCACCATTATGCTCGCGTTGCTGCATCGCCTTTTCCAATTCTTTCTGGTGGTCAGTAAGCAGTGCATGAATTTTGCGATGCGTTTCGTCGCTGATAGCGTGAATCTGCGGACCAAGCTCCTGCCGCGAAGCTTTCGGATTCTTATCGAGCAGCATCTGAATCCTATCATGATGCTCCTCAAGCAGAGGCCGGACCTGCTCTTGCTGTTCCGGAGTCAACTCCAGATCTTTTGTAAGGCGAGTAAGTTCCTGGTCGATCGATTGCGGCGCATGGATATGCTGAAGCTGCTGACGCGCTGAGGGCTGCTGTATCCCATTGTCCTGACCTACGGCAGGACAGGCCATTCCGAGCATGACCATAACCCCATAAGCTAGCGTGAAAGGTCGATTTCGCATGGACAGCGACCTCCTTGAGGATCTTCGACGCAATTCCAGCCGGGACTCTGATTTGAACAAACAGCCAATTCCACAACAAGTTGCGTTAGTACCAACGCACTCAGATGTGATTGTCTCCATAAAGGTGCTTTATGGTCGTTGAGGGGCCGACCCCCGGGATTGGAGACTTTGCCATTAACGATGCCTACAGCTTGTCCTGCGGCCAATGCTATGCTTGCCGTCAGGTTTTTTCGGGTCAGGCACAGGAACTGAGGGCGGCAAAATCGCTACGCCCCGACTTGGCTGGCGAAGCGACATCCCGACTACTCGCCTCTTAGGCTGCTCAGTTCATTGCCCTGCCTGAGTTTCTCGATTTGTCTTCGCTGCTCCGAGTTCAACAAACGTGAGATCTTAGCTTGCAAGTGCGAGTTTTCGGCGACCAATGTCGTTAGCAGACGTGCTTGTGTAAGTGCCAGGGACCGGACCTGCTTCTGGTCGGGATGGGCATTCCGAGTCGCCATCTCCAGCTTTTGTCGCGAGGCATCGAGTTCGGCCATCAGTGGAGCAACGTAAGGGCGTTCTCTTGCCATCAGCTGCCCAATGGCAGCACGTTGTTCTGGCGTTAGTTTCAAGTATCCCGCGAAAGAGGAATTAAGTCGTAACGAAGAAAACGGCAGCGCTAGAACCAACGCCTGCCCAGTGGTCGAGGGATCATCCGTTGTCTGTGCTGCGGAGGCTTGTGCCACAGACTGTTCCAGGATAGCGTGCCACGCGCTGAACAATTGAAACTGCATCATCGCGATCTGATATCGTTCCCGAGCCAGGTACTCACCCTGTTCCCTTGAGAGTTGACCGTTCGCGATCGCCTGGCAGATTTCCCCTAGTTCACGGGACATACGGCTCGTGATCTTCGCCATTTCGGCCTCGTAGTCTTTAAGAATTTCGTTCGGACCACGGGGGAGTTGAGGCTCAACTCTAAGGACCTCGGTCAGCACTCCATTATTTTCCGGTGTGCGAAGATACTTCTGCACCTCCGGCGCGGGAACGTCTGCGTCAGTTTGGTCTACTACCGAGCTGAAGGCCTGGGGTCCTGCAATCAATGACAACACAAGAACCGCAATGGAAGAGAACTGGGCTTTCATATGACTCCTTTCTATCTATCGTGTCGTACTATGATGTGATCAAGTCAGCGGCAAGCGGGCAGAAGGCGCCGCCGCCGAACCGCCGCAGCGCGCGTCGATCATGATCGATCCTGTGCTGCGGGCTCCGGGATTAGTTTCGGCGACTGCAGTAGGCTGCGAATGGTTTCGATAATGGTGTCCAGAAGCGAACCTTTAACGATATGGACATCGACGAACGCCAGCTCTCCGGCAGGCAGATGCGGCCGTCCAGAAAAGAGAATGACTCGAGCTGACGGTTCAACAGCTCTGATCTCCTGGGCGAGCTGCGCACCCGTCATATCCGGTAGATCATAGTTAACGATCACAATGTGGAAATGTTCGGTTGCAACCAGTTGGAGAGCATCGAGAGCGCGCTTCGCAATACTGACGCGGAATCCTCGGTACTCCAACATCGCAGCCAGGAAAATTCGTTGGTTAGTCTCAGCGTCGACGTACAGGATGCGAGGGGAATCGTTAGTCATATTGTCCTCCAGAGTCACCAAACAAGCCCTTTATCGAGGGTTACCCAATCATCAGGACACATTCACTGAGGGCAACGAGTAGGTGCTTGTTCATAAAATCCGCCTGTTGTTTCGGAGCTGCGTTCTCTGTGAAGTTCGATGGATTGAGGTCGAGTCTCACCACGCTGTCACAGACGTACGACTGACTCTTGGTGGCTTCGAGTTAGTTAGACAGCGCATTGTGTTGACAAGATCATGGAGAGGAGTACCATGTCCGAAGTGGGCATCCACTGCCAGTTGTGAGGCGGTCAGCGAGTGCATCTGATAATCCAGAAGCGCTAAATCAAAATAAATCTCTGCGCAGCGACATAGCACCTCTATCGGATCGCCAGCTGTGATCATTTCGAACCCATATTCTGCGAGCATACGGCCCAACAAGCTTCTGGATCGCGCGTTGTCGTCTACGTAGAGCACTGTTGTCATTTCATTATTCATTGGGTGCACTTCTCCTGTACTCTTGAGAACGCGCGCACACGATTAACTTGCCATCTAAACTGGGTGTACGAAGTAAAAGTTTGTAAAGCACGGGATCGTTCATCGCGGCGGAGATGGTCGTATGACCCACGCACGCGCAGCCCCATGGACTCGGTATAAACTCACATTCTGGACAATTCACCACTCCTCCATAAGGCCCACTGTCGGTCCACCTTCAATTAAGCAACTCCACCCTAGAACTACGCGAAAGCGAAGCCAATACCACCGGTGCGGTAAAGCACATGTCCGACGCCGGGTATCGAGCTCCGTCAGACTTCACCCTCATGAAGACAAGCGACATGTCATCCCTCACCATCCGACTCGACTCGCAGAATTGGAGGCGGCTACCATGGCTCCTGCTGACCCGGCCTGGGCCGCACGGGCCACATCGAAAACGACAGCATTCCGCTTTGGGTGAAGGTTGGAGCGCGCCCCTCGGTCAAATAATCAACTGCTTACCAATCTTTGCGCTGCTGCGCCTGAACAATCCACCGGAGTGTGACCGTTCTATTTGTTAGATACACGTTCGGAGACGGCAGAAGGTAAAACATCGTTAGGATAAGGTAAAAGCTTGTAACGAGCGGCGAGGGAGGTTGTCTCAGCATGTAAGGCGCACTTCGTTAGCAAGAGCCTTCTGTAGTGCACCTCTCACTGTGGATGAGCGTACTGTTAGACCGTAGAATCCTGTATATACCAGCACGCCGTCGATGTTCTGACAGCTAACGCTGCTTCCGAGAGCGCGGCATGTCTCTCATGCCCGCTGACGGAGTGTGTCAATCCCGCAAGCGCAAGGCCATTCGTCTACCTCCACGAGGGAAAGCTGTTCTGGCGAAAATCTCCCTAGCTTAGCTAAGTTTCCCACGATCCTGCTGGCTCACAACGGATCATGAAAATGCGCCCCCGCGGAATCAATCACTTACGGCTATTTTCGAGGGAGCTAAGCTAGAACCTTCCATCTGTTGGAATGCGGTCCGCACCGTCTGACACTAACCGGCTGGATCCGCGTCATAGGTCATGAGGAATTGCTAAACTTTGGGTGCTTATCTCGCTAACGCTCTGCTGGAAACTAATGGAGGATGACGGGGCCAAAGACGTTTGTGCGGCCTTTTAAGGCCGATTTCCACCTGTGCGCTCAGAACTGAGAGACTCGGATAGCCAGTGTAGGGGCCGCGAGGGAAGGGAAGTCTCCAGGGGACCGTCTTCTTCCATCGCCCGTTGCAGTAGTTGCAAGTCACGGCCAATCTGGCGATCGGAAACCTTCCCGGGACTACTCCTCTGCAATTCTGATTGTAGCCTCGCTGTGAGCAGTGCCTGGATGAATTGCGGAGGGGCGTCGATGGTTAAAACGTTGTTCGCCGAGGCCCCTACATTTACCACTTGTGGTCCGATATTCGCTTGCAGAACCGGTCTGCCGTGCTGGTCGAGTCCGTGTTCAGCTATGGACTGCACGTGCTCCCAAGCCTCATGACCGTTCCCGGCTGATCTTTCGAGACTGGCGTGAGCCAGAAGGTGTTTTAATGCTTTGCGATATGCGCGGCGCTCCTCTCGAGTCAGGGGCAGCTCGGGTTCGCTACCGGGCGCGAATATCATCGCATTGTAGCCAGGATCGAAACGGCCGCCTCCGCTACCAACATAAACGGCTGCCACGCATCCCGCAAAGATTGGGCTCGCGACGCCGCTGGGAACGATGTACTTCTTGGATTTAAAAAATGCCTCAACTACGCCGTGTACGGCCTTGCTGCGGCCAATGTTGCCGGAGACCTGAGGAATGACGAACCTTGAAAGTCTCAGCTCCGGATGACTTACGCTGAATTGAACCAGCGTCTTGGCCATCTGCTTGGGCGTGCTGATGCCCAAGTCAGCTACGTAACTCCGATGAAGCGCCTTCGGCTGATATAGGTTGATGACATCTTTGGCGAAGTCGGCGCAATTACGCGTGAGGAGGTGAAAGTGAGAGCCATTCGGCGACGAGTTCAACTTGAGAATCAGAGTCTCATCTTGTTCAGTGCTGGTCTCAATCTCAAAACCATAAGTTGTCCTGTCGTAGGATGAGCCGACAAGTTCATACCAGTTCCCTCCGGGTGTTTCTCCGTTGGGCAAATCGGGAACGATATCCTTCAAGTATTTCCGGCGATAACGATCCCGCAAGAAGGCGACGATCTTTGCATCGGCGAATAGCGGGACATCTTCCGGACGCTCGACTGCGTAGAAGTAGGGAACAAGAGGAATTGCGATCCAGTCATAGCCACCGACGCCGTCATAGCGGCTCAGCACAATACCCGATTCTCCGGGAGCACAGCGGCGAAGGATCAAGGGCGTTTGGGCGCAGACGCCGGACAGATATACGGCCGAGTGGCCCGTAGCGGTAAAGAATCCCAGCATCCCATACGGCTCTTCTATCAGAAGTGTGGCTGAGGCTCCCGCCTTCAGCCCAAACGCCCCGAACAGAACGGCTAACACAGCGACAGTCCGTCCTATCGATGAGGTGCAGCGTCGCATGAGGATAACCAGCCTCCAAACAAACACGCATTTCCCAACACCTGTAAGCAGCAGCAACTGCTGTGCCACTCGGATATTCCGAAAGCGATTCACTTCATCAATCCAGGCGCCCGGCCAAGCACTGGGGATCGCTTGGCAGCATGTGGGGGCATCCCACTTCCGGCAGGCTGTACACAAATGTCGAAACAAGGGCACCTGTTGTCCTCCGATAGTAGGAGCGAACGTCGAAGTCGAAGTTTCACGTATCGAGTGCAACTGAGATCGAGGAGTCGACTGACTTCAGGAAACTCTGTGACGGTCCGGGATCGCGAGGGCCGAGAGACTGTCGATATTTGGACGCTGCCATGAGACAAGTTCGAGTGCAGCGGCCGGTTTAGATAGGGCTAGCGTTGGCAGTTGGATTGCATTTGAGAGTGGAAGAAGTTGTTCCAACGAAGTGCTGGAATGCGATTGACGCTGCCAAACGCTGAGTAGGAGGAGACCAGGATGGACAACAACTATGTTTTTCTTTGCGGAGTGATGTGGTGCAGGTTCGGCCAGCAAGACGCAGGCAAGGAACTACTCAGGGCTGCCGATTCTGGGGATCCAGATATGAAAGCACTGGCCTGGGCGATGTTTACGAAAGGGGTGCGTCGCTTGAGAGAGTTGGAACAACGGACGCAACCTTCTTCCCGCACGATCCTTGGGCAGGAGCTACGTGGATGAGATCATGCGCTGTCTGTAAGGCGCACTTGCACAAGCGCCGGTTGTGCGATTCCGTGCGTTGTCAATGCCGATGGCTTTGGTAGGGCCATTGGAGTCTGAAAGGTGAAATTGCAGCCCAGCCCCACCATAGAGGCTCATAAAGAGCAAGAGGTTGTCATGGTAAAAGTAATTGAGTTTTACGTACCGAAGAGCTTTCGGAAACCGTTGAAGTGGGGCCCAGTGCTGCACCGCGGAAAGATCATCGAGTTTGGCTCGCAGACGAAGAAGTCAGCCTAGCTCCAATTAGTCAGTTGTCCCGGGACTGGTTGATCTTGCGAGCGGACGAGGCAAGCTGCGCGACCAGATCGATACTTCCAGGCCCAGGAGATGAGTGAATGTCTCATAGCCAAGCAGCCTCGTATCACAAAAACCAGTACAACGCCCAAGCAGCTTGTGAAGACTGTGAGGGCATCATCCGCCACGAGCGCTGGTGTCAGACACTTAATTCAGTTGTTTGCTACGCTCGCAAAATTGTTGTTTCTCTCGAAGAATTGACGATCGGAGACGCGATTATCCTCCACTCGCTAGGGGTTCTGTGGGCCGATTGCCACACCTGAACTCGCGCTCCGGCTGGCAATAAATCGGTTGTCGTGAAAAAGTTTCTCGGGACGATTAGAAAACTCGCTCTCTCTCGACCGCGTACTCTCCGATTCCGTTCGCCAGAGAGTCTAGAACTCCCACAAATAAAATATCTAACGCTCCTCGGGACTCATCCCGACATCTCCTCCGTCGATGACCTGGTATTTACCTTCGTCAGCTTTAACTCGGGCTATTCCTCCGGATGCCGACGAGACCAAGGATAGTAGCAAGATGAAAGTCGACGCTGACAGTATTACTGGCTCCCCATGTTCGTGTTCAACATGTCAACCGGTGCCTGTTCCGCCAAGATGGCATGAGGATTTCGCGAGATCTCAAGGGCTTCGACGCACCTACGCGGTCACTCACGGCGATGCATCACTTGGACACAGGTGGATGAAGTGAATTGTTAACTCGTGGACTTCCTGGGAAAAGGTGCTGCTCTTAGCGCGCGTTCACCACTTCAACCAGATTAGCGTCTCGTGAGGCTTCAGGGTCGCAGGAAACAGGAAGATCCCGGTCTGCCTCGACACGCTCGCCCGGAAATACTTTTCTGGGCGCTTTTTGCCCCCCCAACAGCGCGGTTTCAGGGTTGCCGAGAAGCTGGGCCCTGCGTGCGGACCCGCTGAGTAGCACCCCTTTTGCTTTGGGTTTGACGCTGTTTCTAACGGTGACCTCCACCCCCTGCGTGGCCGCGTCCATCACGCATTTCGTTTCCGTGGAAGTGATTAAAGGGCTTGTCTCCACGGTTCGGATGTGGACCAACATAGCCGTGATGCGGATCGAAGCGGTTATCAACGTGGCCGTGGAAGTCGCGGGGGCCGCGGAACCAAGGGCCGGCTCCGATGAACACGCCGCCGCTGAACCACTCGGGCCCGTAATACCCGTATGGCGTGCAGTTGTACGGGGCGAAGTCGTAGTAGCCATACGGGCAAACCGGTTCTGCTCCGATATTGATAGAGACCTGAGCGGGCGCAGAGCTCGGAATGCTCAGCAAAGCGACAATCAGGGTAGGAAGGGCAAGGAATTTCCAATCGCGCATGTGGTCCTCCTCATTCCGAAGAGAGCAACCCAGGTGCCAAAGTTGTAATGACTGAGAGAGACTCACATCCAAGGCAGTGAAAGGGTGAACGTAGAACACACGTCTCTAAGATGGGCCCTTGTCTAGGGTGACCACGGGCCGACGGCTGTCAAAAGAAGGACGTAAGCTTTCGAAAGAGGCAAGTTGTCAGGGAGATCTAATTGCGATCGTAGCCGTCCTATTTTTTCCTACATTCAATCACTTGCCGCAGTCTTTTGCTCCGCTCAAGTTTGGCATTCCTAATGCATATCCTTGGTTAAGGGTGCGGCATTCTTATCAGTATGGCAAGCCAAGCCCAGACACGAGTGAAAAACTTAGGAGAAAACAGAATGAACACTTTAAAGAAACTGATTGTGCCCATGGGATTGCTATCGGTCCTCTGTGCAATCCCGACCATGGCGCAGATCGCCAATCGGGTGACGTTTGACGCACCATCCGCCTTTTACGCGGGTAACGCGAAGATGCCTGCAGGTAGTTACACGGTGAGTCAGCCGGACCCAGACAACAAGCTTCTGTTGATCGAAGACGCAAGTGGTTCACACTCCGTCTTCGTGGAGTATGTAGTCGCCCCCTCCAACACTCCTCATGCCCAGAGCGAAGTCACTTTCAGCAAGTACAGCAAGGTTGATTTTCTAAGCGCCATCTGGGTCGAGGGACAGAATTCCGAGATGCAGGTTTTGCCGTCGAAAGTCGAGCAAAATGCTGCCAAAGCAGCGGCCGCTGAAAACCATTCACTGTCAGCCAAGAGCGCTGGCCAACCATAAGAACTGGGGCGGCCCAATTCGGGGCGTTCTCAATCAGCAGAGGAGAAATCATGAAGATACAAACCCTAGTTGTTTCGATTGCGATGTTCTTTTGTTTCACAGCTGCGTCAGTCGGCCAGCAGGTCAAGACCGACTACGATCACAACGCAAATTTTGGACAGTACAAGACATACTCTTGGGAGAAGGTCCAAACGCGAGATCCGCTGTTGGTCGACCGCATTAAGGACGCGGTGAATGGGGCTTTAACAGCCAAAGGCTGGACCCAGGTGGAGTCGGGTGGCGATGTCTCTGTCGTAGCGATGGAGATCACGCACAATCAACAGACTCTTAACACTTTTTACGACGGCTTTGGAGGAGGTTGGCGTTGGGGAGGATTCGGAGACGCAACCACAACAACTGAAACCTACCAGGTCGGTTCGCTCGTCGTCGATCTGTTCGACGCCAAGACCAAGAATTTAATCTGGCGAGGCTCGTCCAGCGACACACTTTCCAACAATGCAGATAAGAACACCAAGAATCTCGACAAGGGAGTGCAGAAGATGTTCGCACATTTTCCCCCGGAGGCGAAAAAGTAACGCCGAAATGGCGGTGGCGGCGGATCGGGCATTCATAGTAATGCCCGGCCTCGCTGCGGCGGAAACGGTATCTGAGTGGAAGAGAAGTAATTAGAAAGAGCTCACAAATCGGAAAGGAAACATCGATCCTGTGGATGTTTTGTCTTTCTTGAGCCGCCGATGTGGAACTAAAAATGCGGTGGTCGTCATGGAATATATGAGATGTCGCAAGCGTTAGTAGCTTCGGTTTCGACAGTGCAGGATCGCGACGCGCTACCAAGTAAAGCTCGAGGTTCGCAACGCCAGCCAGAGTTGGACGCGCTCCGCGGGCTCATGTTGACGTTGATGACGTTGGCGCATTTGCCGACTCAGGCCCAAGTCATCACAAATCAGCAGCTCGGATTCGTCTCCGAGGCCGAAGGGTTTGTCTTCCTTTCCGCATTTTTGACCGGTCGTATTTTTGCGCGTATAGCGAATGAATCTGGCTTTCCCACGATTATCAAGCGCCTCTGGAAGCGTGCGCTTCGACTCTACGGTTATCACCTCTTTCTTCTTGGCATTGCATTCACTGTGGTCGCAACAATGGCAATACACACCGAGCGCCCTAGCTTACAAGGCCTTCTCGACTTCTACCTGGCGCATCCGATCCATGCCGTGGGGAGCGCGCTCCTGCTCGTTTACTGCCCGCCCCTGCTCGACATTCTGCCGATGTACATCATCTTCTTGTTGGCCACACCCGTTGCGCTGTATGTGGGCAGCCGCCGGAGCTGGAAACTGGTCCTCATTCCGAGCGGTTTAATCTGGGTTCTCGCACAGTTTGGTCTTAGAACGGCAATTCACGCGCATATGGTCCGGTCGGCAGGGTTCCAGATACCGTTGAACGAGATGGGTGCCTTTGACTTGCTGGCGTGGCAGTTCTTGTGGGCCGTTGGCCTGTGGATCGGGGCTGGTTGTCCCGGGAGTGTCTTCAAAGTGCTGACATCGAAGATGAGTGTGATTGCAGCGCTACTTGTGGCCGCTGCGTTCTTCTTCCTCCGCCACCCGCTTTTGCACGTACAGTTCGATGGCGCGGTCTGGCGGGGACTCATCGACAAATGGCATCTGGGCGCTTTCCGGCTGCTGGACTTTTCTTCTTTTGCGATTCTCTTTGCCGTCAGCAGGTCCTGGCTGGCGCGCTGGCTGACGATCTCTCCTCTTGTCTCCCTTGGCAAAGCATCGCTGGAAGTCTTCTGTGCGCATCTGCTGTTCTGCTTCGCTGCGCTTTCTTTGGTAGGGGAGGGAACAGGTCTGCCCGCGTGGATACAGTCGGATTTGATCGCTACCACTTTGATTGGTCTCTATGTGGTGGCTAGATTATTCGCGCACCTCCGCTCTGGCTGCTGGTCCACTCGATTGCCGCGTCCGATAAACCCGTGCAGCCGAAAAGGATGAAAATCTTGTTGTTCTCAACTCACCATCAGGTCGCGCCCACACAAACTCGGAAGTTGATTTGAGTCGAACAACTCCGATCAGTGGCCCTAATCACCAGAGAGCCTTCGCCATCACGGGCCTGCGCCAGGTCCTTCGTGATGCTTGGGCAATGACTCACCCATTCTGGTTCTCGGAGGACCGCTGGGCGGCGCGGGGGCTTCTGCTCGCCGTCATCGCTCTCAACCTCGGGATCGTCCATATCAATGTCCTTCTCAATAAGTGGAATAACAGGTTCTATGACGCCCTGCAGGCCAAGAACTACACAGTCTTTCTCCACCAGCTGATTCGTTTCTCGTGGCTCGCCGGTCTTTTCATTGTTTTCACCGTGTACCAGTTCTACCTCAACCAGATGCTCCAGATTCGCTGGCGACGCTGGCTCACAGAGTACTACCTGCGCGGGTGGTTGACCGAAGCTGCCTACTATCGCATGCAGTTCGTTGCCGGTGAGGCTGACAACCCCGACCAACGCGTTGCTGAGGACGTGCCCCAGTTTATCGCCAGCACCTTGAATCTCGGCATCGGCGGAATGCGCGCCGTGGTGACCTTGATCTCGTTCGTCGCAATTCTCTGGAGCCTCTCTGGGACGCTCGCCATTCCTGGTTCTTCCATCCGGCTGCCTGGCGATCTTGTATGGGCGGCTCTCTTGTACGCCCTCGCGGGTACCTGGCTCACCGATTGGATGGGGCGTCCTCTCGTCCGGCTGAACTTTGACCAGCAGCGCTACGAAGCCGACTTCCGTTTCAACCTCGTCCGTTTCCGTGAGAACGCCGAGGGTGTGGCGCTCTACCACGGTAAGGAAGACGAGCTCCGTACCTTCCGCGAACGTTTCGGCAGCATCATCCGTAACTGGTGGGGCATCATGCGCCAGCAGAAGCGGATCACATGGTTGACGGCCGGATACGGGCAGGCAGCGGTCGTTTTCCCTCTCATCGTCGTGGCGCCGCGCTACTTCCGGGACCAGATTCTCCTCGGCGGGCTTATGCAGACTGCCGCTGCCTTCGGCCAAGTGCAGGATTCGCTAAGCTTAATCGTCTCCTCTTACACAGATATTGCTGCATGGCGCGCCGTGGTGGAACGACTCGCGGGTTTCCAGAGCACCCTCGAACTCGCGCACATCCAAGCTGCGACAGAGGTCGGCATTCACCACGTCGAAGGGAATGGTGGGGGACTGATCGTCGACGGCGTAGAGCTCGACCTTCCAGACGGTCAGCCGCTGATTGCGGACGTGAACCTCTCGCTCAGGCGCGGCGAGAGTGCGCTCCTCTCAGGATCGTCGGGCCTGGGCAAGAGCACCCTCCTCCGTGCCATCGCCGGAATCTGGCCCTTCGGCCGTGGCGAGATCCGTGTGCCGTCAAACACCCGCCTTCTCTTTCTCCCACAGAAGCCTTACCTGCCGATCGGGACGCTACGGGAGGCGGTGAGCTATCCGATGCCGGCTGGCGGTGTGGACGACACAAATCTGCACGAGGCGCTCGAGGCGGTCGGGCTGCCGGAGCTAGCCGCTAGGCTCGACGAGACTTGCCACTGGGCACTTCAACTCTCTCCCGGTGAGCAGCAGCGCATTGCCTTTGCCCGCGCTCTCGTGCAGGAGCCCGATTGGCTGTTTCTCGACCAAGCGACTTCGGCTGTGGACGAGGCAACGGAAGCGCGCCTCTACCGTTTGGTGCGTGATCGGCTCCCGCGGACGACTTTGTTGAGCGTGGGTCACCGCGTGACGCTTCGCCCCTTTCACGACCGGCAGCTATTCGCGCAGCCCGACGGCGATGGGCCCGCTTCCATAGAGGAAGTGTCCGCATCGGGCGGGAGTAACAGAGTGGAGTGTGGCGGATAGCGTATGAGCATTTTAGGCCGGCAGAGTTCCTGCGCCGGGTTCGTCATGCTGAGTATCGAATTACGCGCCGACTTAAAGAGGTAATTCTTCAGTGTTAGGGAAATGGTGCTGTTCGCGCCCAATTTCGCCGTCATATTTGGTAGTCATTTTGAAGAGTTCATACCGTCCGTCAGCCGCAAACTGACGGCATTGGTCTCGCAACTCTTTCAATTCGGTAGCCGTGAATGGTTGGAAATTCGTGGCGACAGCAAGGTTCTGATCAAGAACTTCCATCGAGTCGATACCGCTAATCGTAGTTGCAACCGGCAAACTCATAGCATAGCGCAATCCCTCCTGAGCCGTTACACCTCCATGTCGCACCATTTCCCCACTGCCGCCCAGACTTTTCATTCCCAGGACAGCGATCCCGCGGCGCGTTGCCTCGGGCAATACATGCGTCTCAAAACTGCGAAAGGTGGCGTCGAAACAATTCAGGGGCATCTGCACTGTGTCGAAGGGAAAATCGTGCGCCAGCATCTGCAAGTGAATCTCAGGATCCTTGTGTCCGGTGAATCCAACGAAACGAACCTTGCCCTGCTTCTTGGCATCCAGTAGAGCTTCGGCGGCTCCACCCGGCGCGAAGATCAGGTCAGAACCGTTTTCATAGATAACTTCATGTATTTGCCAGAGATCCAGATGGTCGGTTTGCAGACGTCGCAGGGACTCTTCCAACATGCGCATCGCTACCTTCTTGTCTCGCCCGTGGGTACAGACCTTTGTCATGAGGAAGGCGCTCTGCCTCTTTCCCTTCAACGCCCTTCCTATCCTCTCTTCGCTTAGGCCGTCGTGGTACTCCCAGGCGTTGTCGAAGAAATCGATCCCATGATCGAGCGCCTTAGCCACTATTTCGGTTGCAACCTGATCTGTATTCGCCGAGCCCAGGTGGTAGCCGCCAAGTCCGAGTGCCGACACCTGGACACCAGTTCGTCCCAATGTTTTCTTCGGTACGGTGCCTTCGGGGCTTTGGGGCGGAACTTTGTCACTCGTCGAAAACGCACGGCTCGACATAAGCGGTGCTGCGCCAATGATTGCGGCTCCTTGCATAAACTTTCGACGACTGAGATGCGGCTGCTTCGGATCCACGGCTCCTCCCTTCAAAACTTTCTCTGCGGAAAAGGATGGCCCGTATTCTCAGGAGATCCGAGCATGTCTTGAACCTCCGATTGCTTGGTATCAAGCGGGAACCCGTGTGCAAGACGAGCTTCTGGATTATCGAATTTCAGCGACAGCTTGTAGAGCTCATACCGTCCATCGGCCGCGTACTGCTTGCAGCGGTTTCGCAGTTCGTCCATTTCGGCTGTGGTCATGGGTTTGAAATTCTGGGCGATCTGCAGGTTCTGGTGTAATACGTCCATACCATCTATGCCGGTGATGGTCGTCGCGACCGGAAGACTCATCGCATATCGCAAAGCTTCTTCAGCCGTAAGTGCGCCGGCTTTTATCGGCTCTCCATGGCCGCTTAGGGGCTTCATGCCGAGTACTGCGATGCCACGACGATTCAGCTCGGGCAGGACCTGTCGTTCGAAACTTCTGGTAAAGCTGTAATCGAATGCGTTCAGTGGCATTTGAACAGAATCGAATGGAAATCCCGTATTCAACATCCCCAAATGCACCATTGGGTTCTGGTGTCCGGTGAATCCCACAAATCGCGCTTTCCATCCTTCTTTGCTTTGGCCAACGCCTCCGCCGCTCCATTTGGCCGAATGAAAAGCTCAGGGTCATTCTCGAAAGCCATCCCGTGAACCTGCCACAAATCGAGATGGTCCGTTTGCAGACGCCGAAGCGACTCTTCGAGCATTTGCAAAGCCAGACTTGCATCTCGCCCGTGCGGACACGTTTTTGTCATCAAAAATACGTTGTCACGACGTCCCTTCAGGCCAGCTCCCATCCAGAGCTCGGTCTTACCTCTCCGGTATTCCCAGCAGTTGTCGTAGAAAGTGATTCCGTTGTCGACGGCTTCCTGAACAATGCGAACGGCAGTTTTTTCATCGGGTGCATCGCCCAGGTGATGACCGCCAAAGCCAAGAATGGAAACTAAAACGTCAGCGCGTCCAAATTGTCGGAGGGGAATGCCTGCGCTTGAGGAGTCTTGCACGATTTGCCTCGATCGAACTTCGAAGTCCACTTCCCTGGATGCTGTAGCTGGAATCTAGTTGCTGCATGTCTGAAGAGAAAAACTATCCCGCTTCCTCGCCTCGTTCTCGTGGCGGCACATCGTCTGGGTGGCCGTATTCTTCGTGGGTGCGTACGGGACGTTCGCGGTGATCAGGCGCAGCTTCCACACCTTCTACGGAAGCAGCTCCATTGCCTGATCCATGTCCGAAAGCCCTTCGACCGATTCTTCGTCAGCATCCCGAACGGACGATAGGCCGAGGTAGGGTACCTATTTCAGAATTCTGAAAGCCAATAACAGTTCGAATCGCTTATGCAACCCGGCGAGAGTTCCGACTAGATGCGCCGCGCGGTCTGTGTTGTTAGTTTGTGGTGAACTGCTTGACCTCGCTCTTCAAACCATCGTCCTTGCCGTTGGATTCCATCGCCCCAACCGTATAGTAGTAGGTTGTTCGAGGCTTGAGGTCGTCCATGCGCACGCGGAACACGGTATCGGAATGGCTCGGATTCAGCCTGATGGGAGATTTCGCGGTTTGGCTAAGTTCCTTGGGATTTGTACCGTAGTGCACGACTCCGTAATGTTCCGGAGACCCCCCGGGGTTGTTGCTGGTCCACCTGATAATCACAACAAAGTCATTGCGTTCGATCTCCGGCCCTTGGGTGATCCGGACCTTCGCGGCTTTCTCAGTGGTCGGGCTCTCCTGGCTGAGCCCTGGGGTCGAGTAGAGTAGGCTACCGACCATCACCGTCAGAGCCAGTTTCTGAAGCAATCTGTTCATGGACAAACCTCCAGCGGAATCAGTCAATTCACATTCAATTCGCAAGACTACGAAAGGGCATGGAGGCCGTGTCGCGGCCCCCATGCATCGTTAGTTCATCCCGCTCGTCCCTGGCATCCCACCGCTTGGTGTCTTACCTAAGGAATGGGCATAGTGGGGAGTGGTGGAACATCGCAGATAACGCTCGCGCACGGCGGAAGCGGCGGAGTCGGGATAAGGAACTCATTACCTTGAGTCGCCGCCGTACCGCCTGTCATGCACCTACCCATATAGACATCCTGGTTCGGGTAAGGTCTCGTGTAACCATCCGTGAGTGTCTGCAGGAAAGCAACGATCTGGTCCTCTTCCTGATCCGTCAAATGGAGATCACCGGTCGTCATGTCGAGGTTGTTTTTGACCTCAGGCATAGGCCAGCAGTCTACCTTTTCGGTCGTTCCTGCCGGGCAGTGTCCCGATGTCACCGGGTAGGCGTACCCCTTCTTGTCTCGCGTGTTGTAGAAGTGAACGAGTTGTTTCAGGCTCTTGATGTAGCCGTTGTGAAAGAACTCCTTCTGAAAGTAAGGCCCGGGCGCCTCGGTGGTGGGGCACTGTGGAGGCGTCATGGCCACATCTCTGTAGGCAAAGCCGTAGGGATTGCCGGTGAACCCGAAGTGATCCGGCGTGGTCTGATAATAGAAAGCATTCCTCGGATTCAGAGGCAGACCCTCATTGGCTGAGCCGAAGCAGGTGAACAGGGGGGTCACAAGGGCGGCCACGCCCGTGTCTTCGCTGGTCGGAGCGGTTGGAGTCGGGGCGGTTGACCTTCCGTCGAGGTGGCATGAGTTGCAGTTGCCCTTGCCGCGGAACAGGTCGTAGCCGGCCTTCTCGTCTGCGGTCAGCGTGTAGTTATGTTTCAGGAACGCGTCGAATTTTGACGAGAAGGCGCTGACCCGCACCGACTGCTCGTATGCGTCCACGGATTGCCCCCAGTGGTCATAAACCTGGTTTGACTTGGTGCGATCTTCCGGACTCAGGTGAACTGGGGTGGCGCTGCCGCCGAACACGGCAGCCCCTCCCGGGGTTCTGCAGATTTCCTCTGTGTCGTGTGGGAATTTGATGTCGAATGAGCCCTCTCCAAACACCTGCTCGAACAGGGGTCGGTATTTAGCCTGCGAAAGGCGGAAGGTTATGCAAGCAGTGTCAGGGAAGCCCATTTCTTGAGTATCGACGGGAGGACCTTGTGCCTGGTGGGCGTCGGGATTCCTCAGCAAATATCCGGTCGCGCGTGAATCCCAGAAATTTCCGCCAAAGAACAGAGCCTGCTCTTCGTTGAACTGGAGTACCGGGAAGAACGGTGCATAGGTATAGCGCTGCGGGTTCCTCTTGCCCGCCCGAAAGTGAACCGTCCCGGGATAGGCGATCATGGTCAGATTCACCGACGGGATCGGTGGGCCGAAGGCTACATACGGCATGTGGCAGGAAGAACAGGCCACGTTCCTATTGGGTGAGATGTTTTGGTCATAGTTCATGAGCTCGCCGAGGGTTTCGACTGCCTCAGTTCCCGTACCCTGAAGTATTGGCGGCTGACCTGTCAGAGTCGGGGGCGTTAAGGCGGCCCAGCGGTCGAGAGCTCGCTTCTCGACTACGCGAATTTCACGCAGCACCCGCTCTATTTCTGGATCCAAGTCGGGCGGGAGAATTCCAGGCGGGTACGGGTCGTAGATCGACCCATCGTTGGGACCACCTTGTTGATTTTGGTCCGACCCTGATTGCGCGCCCGCCTTCTGGGCGGACACCTTTCGTGCGGGGAGCGACATGCAAAGCGCTATCCCACAAAGTACAATGACCGATATTGTCGTCAACCTTCGACGATTCATACGTGCCCCTTTCGTGGGTTATCGTTCAGCGTGGATACGACAGGCGGCGCACTCGAGGACATACTTGTTCTGCCATCCACGAGAGATCCGTCCGACATCGATAAGAATTATCGTAAGTCGTTAAATACGCCGACGACACCGTATGGTTCGTGCTCCGTTCTTCCCGTTTTCAGCCTCTTAGTTGGCCAAGTCTAGGCGCGGAGTTTGTTTGGCAAGGAGTGGTGGTATTTTTCCCGGAGATATCAGGGTGACGGTTTGCGTGTCAGCTTGACCTGCAAACTACCGGGTACAGACGCAGCGACTGTTGCTGGCCTAAGAGTGTTGCACCATTGTCCGAATGTCAACCGGCTTGTATTAGCATCTCCTGCTATTTGTTAGCAGTTGCTGCTACACCGCCCGCTGTAGTTGCTTCTTGCGGTAACAGGCGGGCGACAACCCGAAGTGCGTATTAAACGCACGTACGAAGCTGGAGCAATGACGGTAGCCCACCGAGTATGCGATTTCCTTAATTGGCCTGTCGGCCGATACCAGCATCTCGGCCGCGATTTGTAGCCGGCAATCCAGTCGGTAATGCTTTACGTTGATGCCGATATCAGCTTTAAACAGATGACTCAGCCTCGAGGTGCTGATCTGGCAATTGTGTGCGAGTTCCGGGAGTGTGCGAAATGGGTCGTTATTGAGAACCTTAATGACCCTTTGAATGCGAAAATCCCTCTGACCGGACACCCTAACCATGCCGTGAGCCTCCCCACTCGTTGGCTCAATTTGGATCGTACTGGATGGTTTTCGAAAAAGGTTATCGCGAACCAGAAAATAGTGGAGAGCGAACAAAAACTGGCAGCACTCTTGGCCGCCAGCGAGGTCATTGCAGTGGTGTAAATGCGGACACGCCCCAATGCAACCGATTGTCCGTCCTATCTTAGAAACACATTCAGGGCAGTAGGTCCGGCCGAGATTGCGCAATCATATCTCCGCCGCAAAAACAGTCAAGTTAAAAAGGGTTTACGTTCATTTCGGCAGGATCGCAATAGGGTCCCAACCCAATTGTCACCCTATCGCCTGAGTCTCCGGAGGTATTGTCAGCGGATTCGGCGCGCATCGACAGAATCTGGCGCACGTTGTCAATAATCCCATCGGTGAACAGGAACCCCACCGTGAGGTCCAGTCGGAACCGGGGGAGCGCATGGTAATCGAGAGAGGGGGAGCCGTTCAGACAAAACTGCAGAGGCTCGTCGATCGCACGCAAATCGGAGCGGAACGAGGAGAAGCCCCTCTCCACGGTCTGAACCGCAGCGGCGATCGTATCAGCGGACATGGCCACTCCCAGCTAACTTCCACGTCATCTTCCAGTTGGCTGGACTCTTCAAATTCCCCTTGCTCGAATCCATTCCCAAAGCAAGTGGAATCCACCGACGCACTCCTTGTCCGCCGATTGACAGGACGACCCTATTTGGACAGCCCTCGCTTGCATCCGGGCCGTCGGCCCACATGGATGTTGCGTGAATAGCCCATCGATTTTGGCATGCGGCTTGCTGTCTAGAGTGGCGATTCAGCAATCGTTCCAAGCTGGATTTTCGAACCAGGGTGAGGCCATGCAGACACTGATTGGTGGCTTTCGCACGCTCTATGCGGCAATTGAGGCCCGCTATTCTGATGAAACCGCTGAGCGTTTTGTGATCGCATACACTTGCGAACAGTCGTTGCGAAAACTCTTGGCCGCACCGAGCATCGTTGCTAGCGGGTGTCCTACCCGTGAACACGCGGAGGAAATATGTCGCGGAGCAACCCTTGGGTGCGATCGGAGTCAACGGCAAGCACGTTATGTGTTCGGCCCGAACACTCTTCCCAGGTCTGCACTGCGCTACAGTCTGTCTTCGGTGGGGATAAGAAGTTTTTGCTCGATGTTCTTCATCTTTGTTAGCACATGTTTTCGGAGTAGCCGCTTCATGGCCGTGCCACCTCTTGAACAACTTCACTGATCGCGTCCGGAACACAGAGCCATATGCGGACAGTTTGACCACGAGGTTCACTTTGAACTTATGCTGCTTGCTAGCTTGCCGCAGCATTCGGGTCGCTCTGGCAGACTCGATCGGTCCCATCCGCCGCCGAGGGCCTGAATCAGCAGTACGGTGTTCGCCATCCGCCTGCCGAGGATATTGACTGCTGTTACTTCGGCTGCAAGCGCGGCGTTTTGCGCGGTGATTACCTCGAGGTAACTTGTGACTCCCCCTGTGTAACGAGTGATCGAAAGGTCGAGCGAACGCTGAGCTGACGCTACCGCTTCATCCTGTACCTTGGCCTCATTTTCCAGAATTCTCACCGCCGCGAGATTGTCTTCCACCTGCTGGAATCCAGTCAGTACGTCCTCGCGATAAACAGCCACTTGAGTGTCATACGCTGCACGCGCTTCGTCCGTGAGCGCCCGACGTCTGCCCACGTCGAAGACTGTACCAATGGCAGACAGTCCCACAGACCACAGGCCGGATGGCCCATTGATAAGCGTCGTAATGGCGGAGCTCTCAAATCCCCCTGAGGCGCCCAAACTGATCGTGGGGTAGTACGCCGATTTTGCAACTCCAATCTGAGCATTGGCGGCTGCCACGCGTCTCTCCGCAGCCGCAATATCCGGGCGCCTTTCCAGCAGTTTGGAGGGTACACTGATAGGAACGTGTGGTGGAGGTGCGGTAAGAGGCAGCGGAGGAAGACTGAATTCCGCAGGAGGCTTCCCAATAAGAATTGCGACCGCGTGTTCGTACTGCGCACGCAGCACACCTACATCAATCGCCTCTGCCTGGGTAGTCTGAAGTATGGTCTTCGCCTGCTGAACTTCCACTTCCGAAGCAATCCCTCCCTGGAAGCGACTTTCATTCAGTTCCAAGGCCTGCTCGTACTGCTTTACCGTAGAGTTTAGGAGCTGTTCCTCGGCATCCAGGCTGCGGGCCTGAAAATAATCAACGGCCAGGTCCGCGTGCATGCTCAGATTAACCGTCGCCAGGTCCGCCGCACTCGCCTGCGCTTGTTCTCGATAAGACTCAACGTTGCGCCGCACTCGTCCCCAGACGTCGGCCTGATAGGACACGTCGAACGGGAGCACAAAGTCGTTATAGGTGATACCGTTAAAGATCGAATTCGGGGGAGGACGGTGGGCTGAAGTGCGCGTTCGAGTCGCTGATGGCCCAGCCGTCATGGTTGGATAGTAGTCAGCCCGATAGTAGCGCAGAACAGCCCGCGCCTGCCGATATTGCGCCTCTGCCGCCTTTAGGTTCTGATTCGATACATTGACCTGCCGTTCCAGGTCATCCAGCTGAGGGTCCTGGAATATCGTCCACCACGTACCGCCGAGATTCTGGTCATTAGGTTGGGCGGGCTTCCAGTCCCCTACTTCTTTATAGGCAGGAGGAGCCTGTACCGCCGGCGGGTGGTACTTTGGGCCAACCACGCATCCAGTCAACTGGAGCGCTGCGATCGCTATCAGAACCCGCCCGGCCGCTTTCCGTGAGCTCCCGAAAATCAGTTTTCGAGGTAGCTTCACTTGGTATCCCCCGGCAATGTCGCCTGAACAATTTGGACTTCCTGGCCGGAAACAATCGAGTCGGGCGGGTTGATAATAACCTGATCATCCGACTTGAGGCCGGAGACGATCTCTATCTGGCTGCCAAAATCGTGCCCGGGAGTGACGGCAGTGAGCACGACCTTCCCGCCTTTCACAATTCCTACGCGTAACCCTTCGGTGCGGAATAGCAGAGTATTGACCGGAACCAAAAAGGTGGAGGCCTGCGTCGGGACCGCCAAGTGGGCCTCTGCGTAGGAACCCGTGAGCAGTGTGCCGGTAGGATTTTCTACATCGATTTCGATCAGCAGAGTACGGGTCGTCATATTGATGGCATCGGCGGTGCGCACCAACTTTCCCTGAAATTTGCGGTCCGGAAACTCGGCAAGACTGAGATCCGCCGTCATGCCGACGGTGATCCCTCGTGAGTATTCCTCTGGTACGTTCACATACACGCGCAATCTTCCGGGTTGAGCGATGTGAAAGAGATCGGTTTTCACATTGCTAGTGCTGCCGGAATTGATGAGGTCCCCGATATCGGTGTTGCGCGCCGTGATCACACCATCGAAAGGCGCGTAGACCTTCTCGAAAGAGACCAGCGCCGAGTACTGCTCGACGGCCGCCTTGTCCGCTTCAACGATAGCTTTATTTGCATTGTAGGTGCCGACCGCATTGTCGACGTCCTGTTGGGATACAGCTTTGTTTTTCAAGAGTCCCTGATACCGCGTTTTAGTGATGGAAGCCAATTCGAGATTTGCTTGAGCGGTTAACAGGTTGCTGCGGGCTTGCTGGAGCTGCTGATCGACTTCCGGCGTTTCGATGACAGCAAGAAGTTGTCCCTTCTCTACGTGCGCGCCGATATCGAAATACCACTTCTTTAGATAACCATTCGTGCGGGAGTAAATGGGTGAAGTGATAAATGGCTGCACGTTTCCAGGCAGGATGATTTCGTCAGTGGGCGCAGTTTGTTTCGGCGACACCACCGACACAGCCGTCACAGCCGCTTGAGCCGTCTCCGTATTCAGCATGTTTCGGGCTTTGACACGGGACCATATGCCCGACCCCAACAGGGTCGCCACCGCAATCGCTGCGATCGCGAGAACCAGCCATGATTTGCGCGAGCGCCTTCGTGTTCCCATATCATTCAACGGGCGTATTTGCCCGCCGATCTGTCGTGTATCTTCAGTTTGAGAATGTACCGTTTGAGGCAACATGAATTTCTCCAGTACCGCTTGTTCTTACTGTGCTCTCTGCGCTTGGGTTGACTGGCGGCGTTTACCCTGCAAGACGCTGAAAAATGCCGGAACAAACAAGAGCGTCGAAGCGGTCGCGAAGATCAGTCCACCGATGACCGCCCGGCCTAGAGGAGCATTTTGTTCACCCCCGTCCCCTAGTCCCAGAGCCATCGGCACCATGCCGATGATCATGGCCAGCGCGGTCATCAGCACGGGCCGGAAACGCGTGAAGCCCGCCTCCAGTGCGGCGCTGACGGAATCCATCCCTTCCGTCATTTTCTCCGTAGCAAAGCTCACCACCAGGATGCTGTTGGAGGTGGCGACGCCCATGCACATGATGGCTCCCATCAGCGCTGGCACGCTCAGAGTGGTGTGCGTTATGAACAAGAACCAGGCAATCCCGGCGAGTGCTGCCGGCAGCGCGGAGATCATGATGAAGGGATCGAGCCAGGACTGAAAGTTGACTACGATCAAAAGATAGACGAGCACGATCGAACCCACAAGTCCGCTTAAAAGACCGATGTAGGAAGCTCGCATCGTCTGTACCTGCCCGCGGACAACGACTCGAGAACCGCGCGGTAATTGCTGGCGCGTGGCATCAATAATCTTGTTGATATCGCCTGCTACGCCACCCAAGTCGCGTCCTGCGACGGATCCGAAGATGTCAATCACCGGGGCAACGTTGTAGTCGGAGACCACGGCCATTCCTGCTCCTCGCTGCATGGACACCAGACTGGCCATAATGGATGGAGGAGCTGATGGGTCGGTACCCGTGATCGGAACGTTCTCTATGTCCTGAAGGGTATCCGTCCGATATTGTGGCGTTTGAGTCGCGATTTGATAGCTGACATGATTCTTTGGGTCAAGCCAGAACGAGGGTGAAGTTTGGAAGCTGCCACTCAGTGACACCAGGAGATTCTGCGCAATGTCGTGGGCGGTGAATCCAAGTTGCTCTGCTTTGGTGCGTTCGACCCGCAGGCGCAGATAGGGTTCATCGAAGGGTTGCTGAATCCGCAAATCCGTCGCTCCGGAGACATATCTCATCTTCGCGAGCAGTGCGTCTGCATAGAGCCGGTTTCCCTGCAAGTCGTTTCCGACAACCTGAACGTCGATAGGGGCGGGCAGTCCAAAATTGAGGATTTGGCTGACCATGTCGGCCGGCAAGAAAGCAAAGGTCACACCCGGGAACTGTTTTGGGAGTGCCAGACGAAGCTGGTGAATGTAGTTGTCCGTGGGATGGTGATTGGCGGACAGGGTCACAAGAATGTCGGCGTCCGATGTGCCGACCGGAGCCGAATTGCTGTAGGAAAGATTGATGCCGCTATAGGGTAGGCCAATGTTGTCTATGACACTCTGAACCTCCACAGCTGGAATCTCCCGTCGAATTGACCGTTCGACCAAATCGCAGAGATTGGCGGTCTCTTCAATGCGCATTCCCGTGGGAGCGCGCAGATGAAGCTTGAACGTGCCGCTGTCCACGCTAGGGAAGAAATCCCGGCCCAGCCACGGAATCAGAATTGCCAAAGATCCGAGACAAATCGCGAAGAATGCAATCAGGAAAACACGCCGGTGATGGAGACAGATTTCCAGCACGCTGCGATAGCTGAGACGGAATTTTTCAAAGGCCTCCTCAAAACGCTTTTGAAGCCGTACCAGCGGATTGCGGCTAGGTGCTTTTCCGGCGTGCTCTTTTTCGCCCCGCAACAAATACTTCGCCATGGTCGGGACGATGGTCCGCGAGAGAAAATACGAGGCCAACATAGCGAACACTACTGCCTCGGCAAGCGGTACAAAGAGGTACCGAGCCACGCCGGACAGTAAGAACATTGGGGCAAACACAATGCAGATCGAAAGCGTGGACACAAAGGCGGGTGTTGCGATTTGCGACGCGCTGTCAAGGACAACTTCGTCCATGTCCTTCTCGGGTTCTGCCTCGCGATTACGATTGATGTTCTCGACCTCGACCGTAGCGTCGTCCACCAAGATGCCGACTGCCAGAGCGAGTCCGCCGAGCGTCATAATGTTGATCGTTTCTCCGATCGCACTGAGCGCAATAATCGAGGTCAGGATCGCCAGAGGAATCGACGTCGCGATGATTACAGTGCTTCGCCAACTGCCCAGAAAAGTGAGAATCATAAAGGCGGTGAGGCACGCGGCAATCAGCGTTTCCCTGACCACTCCGCTGATCGCGCCACGGACAAAAATGGACTGATCCGCCAAGGGGGTCATCTTGAGCTGGGGTGGAACTGTCGCCGCAATCTGAGGCAGCAGGGCCTTGACGCCCGAAATCACGTTCAGCGTTGACGCATTCCCCGCCTTTTGAATAGTCAGCAACACGGAGCGCTGCCCGTTGACCTTCACGATGTTGGTCTGCGGTGGGAAGCCATCGCGTACCCAGGCAACGTCTTTCATGTAGATGGTAGTGCTGCCAATGGTCTTGATCGGAATTCGGTTCAGGTCCGCAATTGTTTGCGGCGCTGCATTAGGAATGGATACGTCGTATTCCTTGGAGCCGATCTTGGACGTCCCTGTGGGTAGGATCAGGTTTTGCAGGCTGATGGCATTCACTACATCCAGCGGGGATAGTCCCTTCGACTGCAACGCTGTCGTATTCAGATCCACCTGCACCTGGCGTTGTTTGCCGCCATAGGGATAGGGCACCGACGTCCCCGGTACAGTGATGATCTGGGTTCGAATAAAATTCAGCCCATAGTCATTGAGTTGCTGCTCTGACAGATTTTGTCCCGAGAGAGCCAACTGAAGAACAGGCACGCTCGACGCGCTATAAGCAATAATCAGCGGCGGCGTCGTTCCGGCAGGCAACTGCCTGAGTTGGGTCTGAGAAACCGCAGTAATTTGCGCAATACCTTGTTGGAGGCTCGCGTTCGGTTGCAGGAACACTTTCACAACCGCGATTCCATAGAGCGACTGCGACTCGATGTGTTCGATATTGTCCACGACCGTGGTAAGGTTCCGCTCCGTAATGGTAACGATGCGGTCGGCCATGTCCTGTGGTACCAGACCGTTGTAGCTCCAGATGATGCTGACTACGGGAATGTCGATCGTCGGAAAGATGTCCGTTGGAGTGCGAACAATCGCGAGTCCACCCATGATCAGGATGAGGATCGACACCACTACAAATGTGTAGGGCCGGCGCAATGCTAGTCGAACAATCCACATAGGGTCTCTTCCTGATTGAGCTTATTTCTCCGCGATGCTTGGCAGCGTGGTATAGGTCCGACGTGCTTTGAGTTGTGGGTCGAGCGCCCGCCGCATCGATCGCCTCAGCTTCGTGCGTGCCCGTGCCAGCTGGGCTTTCACTGTTCCATCCGGCACGCCTAGAATGTGCGCTGCTTCGCTCGTGGTCACACAATCCAAGGCACGTCGCGTTCCAATCAAGCGCCCCACGACTTAACTGCGTATTTTCCGCAGCATGGGCGACTGCGTAGTTGGGGTTCCCCCTATGAGGCTCAGGAAAGCGTCCCGCGGTTGACAGGATGTCCGCATTTCGACAGGTTTCGGACTTCAACGAGTCACACCGAGTTCCACGGCGAGAGATTGGAGCTTGGTCGCCCGTGCTGTAGATGGCGTCGCAAACCTGGGAGCCTTGCTTCAGCTACCACAGACACCTAAGCAATCCGCCTTCGCAGTGGCGTGATGATTCTAGGGAGGCGGGACTGCGAAGGCGAGCGTCGCTCTGGCGAATTGCCATATGCCGCTGTGATGCCATGGCTGACAACTTTGTTGCGTTTTCACGCAAGTCACTTCTGGCTCCACTTGAAATCGAGTTATGAGCTCTCTGCTCGGCCGTGGAACTGGAAATGCGCTTAGCAGTTTTCCGATTCACGTTCGGTAACGATGCGGGAATGTGTCAAAATCTCGCGGTATTTCGTGCCTAAACGGGATTAACCAATCGCTGGCAATTCGGCGTTGTTGGTGAGATGCAAATGGCATTGATGAGGTGGAGCACCGTCAAAAGAACTGAAGATGTGGTCTCCAGCATTCTGAATTGGGTGTCCCGAATGCGGCGGAAGGATGGGAGGCCGGGGCAAAGAGTTCAAATGCCAGGGCGGATGTCAGACGGATTGGCGTCAACTTTTTTGGGAGCGGGGCCTTTCAGTTGAACACTGACCATATCTTGACTTCTGTCCACGGGCTGCCACTAATCGCCTCGGGCAGAGTGGAACAACGGGGCGTGCGCCCTTCATATACACCGGAACACCAGTTATGGCCCGTTTCCTTGGCCGTGTCGGCTCCCCACACACCTGGACTCGGACTTGCTAGGAATTGTAGAGAGGAAAGAAATCGTGCCCAAGGTTGCTATTGACGGGGTTGTGCATGAAACCCAACCCAACGAACTCCTCATCGATCTGATCAACCGCACTGGCGGGTCGGTTCCCCACGTCTGCTACCACCCTCAACTCGGCCCGGTGCAGACGTGTGACACATGCATGGTTGAAGAGAACGGCCGCCTGCTTCGGGCCTGCGCGATCGGAGTTGCCGATGGAATGACAATCTCCACAAAATCGGCAAAGGCCTCGGCCGCCCAGGTGGAAGCCTTTGATCGTATCCTCAGCAATCACATGCTCTACTGCACGGTCTGCGACAACAACAATGGCAATTGCACTGTCCATAACACCACAAAATTGCTGGCCATTGAGCACCAAAGAATCCCTTTTCGATCGAAGCCCTACGAGGTCGATAACACAAATCCGTTCTACCGCTACGATCCCGATCAATGCATCCTCTGTGGCCGGTGCGTTGAGGCTTGTCAGAACGTTGAGGTGAACGAAACGCTTTCCATTAATTGGGAAGATCCGAACCCGCGTGTGCTATGGGACGGCGGCTCGACCATTGGTGAGTCGAGCTGCGTATCCTGCGGCCACTGCGTTACCGTCTGCCCCTGCAACGCGCTGATGGAAAAAAGCATGCTGGGTCATGCAGGATTTTTGACCTCCCTGAGGAAGTCCGCGCTGAGCGGCATGATCGACGTGGTCAAAGGTGTGGAACCGGAAACCGGCTACGGAGCCATTCTTCAGCTCTCCGAGGCGGAAGAGGCGATGCGGGAGCACCGCATTCGCAAAACGAAAACCGTTTGCACGTACTGTGGCGTGGGATGCAGCTTCGATGTCTGGACGAAAGATCGCCACATTCTCAAAGTGGCGCCCGAGCATGGCCCAGCCAACGGGATTTCCACTTGCGTAAAAGGAAAGTTCGGCTGGGGTCACATCAATAACGAGGACCGCCTCACTACCCCGCTGATTCGCGAGGAAGGTAAGTTTCGCCAGGCTAGCTGGGACGAAGCTCTCGCCCTGGTTGCCCGCAAATTGTCGGAACTCAAGACGAAGAGCGGCCCGGATTCAATCGCATTCATCTCTTCATCCAAATGCACGAACGAAGAAAGCTACCTAATGCAAAAGCTGGCGAGAGCCGTCATTGGCACGAACAACGTCGACAATTGTTCCCGGTATTGCCAGTCGCCTGCGACCATGGGCTTGTTCCGCACCGTGGGCTACGGCGGTGATTCCGGTTCCATTTCCGATATGGAGAAGGCTGACCTTGTTCTCATCGTTGGCAGCAACACCGCGGAGAGTCATCCAGTCATCGCCACCCGGGTGAAGAGCTCTCACAAACTGGACGGGCAGAAGCTGATTGTCTCTGACCTGCGTGAGCATGAAATGGCAAGACGCGCAGATCTCTTCCTGCACCCCAGGCCAGGCACGGACCTGGCCTGGCTGAGTGCGATCAGCCGCTATCTACTTGACAATGGCGTCGCAGACACCAAGTTCCTCGATCAGTGGGCAAATGGATTGGCCGAGTATCGAAAGAGCCTTGAGCCTTTCACGATGGAAGCCGCCGCGCGCATTTCTGGCGTGCCCGAGGAGACTCTGAAAACTGTCGCCCAGATGATCTCCGAAGCCGAACGTATGTGCATCCTGTGGGCGATGGGAGTAACTCAACACAGCCAGGGTTCTGACACCTCTACGGCTATTTCAAACCTGTTACTGATCACCGGCAATTACATGCGACCGGGCACAGGCGCTTATCCGCTGCGCGGCCATAACAACGTGCAGGGAGCCAGCGACCACGGGGCCATGCCGAACATGCTGCCGGGTTACCAGTCCGTGGATGATCCCGAAGTGCGCCAGCGATTTGAGACTGGTTGGAAGGTTAAGCTGCCTTCCGCCAAGGGACTGGACAACCACCAGATGGTGGAAGCGATTCATGAGGGCAAACTCAACGGGATGTATCTGATCGGCGAGGAAATGAGCATCGTGGACTCCAATGCCAACTATGTCGGAGACGCATTCGCCAAGCTCGAGTTCTTTGTCGTGCAGGACATTTTTTTCAGCAACACCTGCCGCTATGCCGATGTTGTGCTGCCCGGAGCACCGAGTCTGGAAAAGGAAGGCACCTTCACCAGTACCGAGAGGCGCATCCAGCGACTCTACCAAGTTCTTGAACCGCTTGAGGGTGCCCGGCCGGATTGGGAGATTACCCAGGAGGTTGCCAACCGATTGGGAGCGGGTTGGCAATATCAACATCCTTCCGAGATCATGGATGAAATCGCATCTCTGACTCCCATGTTCGCCGGTGTTAACTACGAGAGGCTGGCAGGCTACAGGTGTCTGCAATGGCCGGTCGCGGCCGATGGGACCGATGAGCCCCTGCTTTACACCAAACGCTTTGCCTTCCCCGACGGAAAGGCGAGACTGTTCCCTGTCTCCTGGATTGGCCCCACGGATCAACCGGACTCTGAATTTGACTTGCACTTAAACAATGGGCGGCTGCTCGAACACTTCCACGAGGGCAACTTGACCTACCGCACCGAAGGGATTCGAGAGAAGACTCCTGACACCTTTGTGGAAGTCTCTCCCGAACTTGCTGAAGAACGCGGAATTCAAAGCGGGACATGGGTGCAACTAGTGTCGCGATATGGCCAAGTGCGGGTCCGTGCGCTGGTGACAGACCGGGTTCAGGGGCGAGAGCTCTACATGCCGATGAACTCGCTTGAGAGTCCCGTGAACCGATTGACCAGCAGCCACACGGATCCTGTGACCAACACGCCTGCGTACAAAGAGACCAGCGTTCATTTGAACGTGTTGCCCGAAGTCGGAGAGAGTCCATTGCCTCGCATCAATTCCCGGTTCGGTCATCCAACGCCGCAGAACGGGGTGGAAGTCGAACGTAAGTGGAAGCGACCGGACTACGCCGCTCCAGGAAACGGTCTAGTGCAATTGCAGACGAAGAAGTGACGCAAGGAGAACCAAATGGCTCAACCGATTCCTCTAGAAATTCCGCCGCGCAACCCACGTGCAGAGTTGCAGTCTCGCCTGGAGCAAGCTTCGGAGGAACACGCTGAAGCGGTGCTCGCCGCGTACGAAGTCCTGCAGGAGTTGCACAATCGCGGTGTGCTGGAGATCATGCGCGGCGCCTTGGCGGCGAGCGACGAGATTCTGGAGAGGGTAGTCGACAATACCAAAACGCCCGAAGCCATTCGGGCCATTAGGAATCTGCTCTTCTGGCGCCAAATCCTTGGCAGCATCGAGCCGGAATGGTTCAAGGGTATCTTCCAGGCAATTCCCGAAGGGATAGCCCAGGCAACAGCGGGACGCGACCAACCGGTTAGCCTCTTTGGCTTGCTTCGGAGACTCACGGATAAGGATAGTCTCCGTGGCCTCGGCGCAGCTGTTGACTTCTTGCAAGCCTTTGGACGTCACCTGCACTCACTAAAGAGTTCGAACTCGCAACTGTGAGAAGATCTGAGCCAGTCACTTATGCGCCTTGTAGACAAATTTGGCCGCGCGATTACCGACCTTCGGATTTCGATCACGGACCGCTGCAACTACAAGTGTGTGTACTGCCGTACCGGCAATGAGGGTGCGATTTACGGTGACCTGCCCTTTCCCGTGTACCTGCGCATAGTTCGGCTCTTCGCCAGAGCGGGAGTCAAGAAGGTCAGGATTACGGGTGGGGAGCCCCTGTTGCGCAAGGGTGTCATCGACTTCGTACAGGAGTTGTCGCAACTGCGCAATGTGGATGAACAACCTTTAGATATTGCCGTCACCACAAATGGACATTTTCTCGCAGAAATGGCAAGGCCACTCAAAGATGCTGGCCTCGGACGGGTCACTGTCAGCATGGATGCAGTGGACCCGAATGCTTTCGCCCGGATTACGCGTGTTCCAACGGGCTTCGCTTACGTACTGGCCGGCGTCCGAGCCGCGAGGCGCGCGGGCCTTGATCCCATAAAGATCAACTGCGTATTGATGCGCGGATTTAATGACAATCAAATCGTGCCATTCGGCAAGTTCGCGCGTGACGAAGGCGTTGTGGTGCGCTTCATCGAGTTTATGCCCCTCGAAGAGGGGCGCGTCTGGTCTCCCGAAGTCGTGGTTACAATGAACGAGATTTTGCGCCGCATGGCCGAATATCTCCAGCTTGTCGAGATTCCCAATAAACGCAGTGAAACAGCGCGGCGCTATGTGTTCGAAGACGGAATTGGTGAGATTGGTATCATTGCCCCCGTCTCTCAGCCCTTCTGTGGGCACTGCAGCCGTATCCGAATCACCTCCGATGGCAAGATCCGTACCTGCCTTTTTTCGGCCTGGGACCACGATCTGCACGAGCTGATTCGTCGCGGCGCCTCCGACGACGAACTGATGAAGTTTATCCATAGTGCAGTGGGCCGCAAGGAAGAGAGGCATCATATTGGCGAGACCGGCTTCGTGCCCCCATCGAGGACGATGGTGCACATCGGTGGTTAGACGTGAAGAATGTCGGCATCCCTGCCCACTTCCCAAAATGAAAACTTGAATGGGACAAACACTCCACGCCGCGGGCGGCACACAGCGGCCTGCGTGCCTTCTGATGCGGACCGACCCCACTGACACCGCGATGCTCAGAACGGGAAGCGCACCGAGAGAATCCAGCGATGGTTGTATTGGTGGAACTGCGTCGCGGCGATCTGCACACCACTGCCAATGCTGAGATGGAGCCGCTCCGCCAGTGGAAAACTGCCCAGCACCAGTCCCGGCGTCAGGAAAACTTCCTTCTTTCCGTCGAGCGTCCCGCCCGACCAAAACGTAGAATTTTGCTCGAGCATAGGCCAGATTTTGCCCTTGATCCTGTAATCAACAGCGCTATTGAAAACAATCATCCGGCCCAGGACATTCGCGCCAGTGGCTGGAAGATTCGCGCCAATCGTGGTCTGAATGTCCCACGGCCCGAGGCCCTTCGCGGCTGCGAAGGTGGGAGTCAAGACGGTGTGGCCCAGCCCGTTTGGGGGAGTGCCCGTAGGGAAAGAACCACCAAAAAAGAATCCCACAAAGTAGTCGCCTTTGCCCTCGGTTGCAGAAAACGCCCGGAACTTCACTTGCCACGAGAGATCTCCAAATCCATCCGGGGTCTTCGATTGATGTACGAAGTAACCCGGGGAAAATATTCCCACTTCAAAGCGTGTTGTCGGGATGATTTCCAGACCTCGTGAGGCGCCATAATTCGAGGTCAACGTACCACCCGTGGGATCTTGCTGCCAAGACATGTCGTAGCGGTATTGCTGAACCAGCATGACGTGAGTTGTCACGACGGGCGACACAAAATGAGGCTGGCTGGCACGAGCCTCGTCCACTTTGCGCATCCAGGAGTGAACCCAATCGTCCTGCTGGCGGCTACTGCTGCTGCTGGTATCGTTCGAATTCGAACCATCATGACCAAGTGCGGCAGAGCTTAGTAAGCAACCGCCCGCGGACTGGCCGCACAACGAAAGAAGTGGAACCGAACTAGAGAATGGGTATGCATCGCTTTCGCCTGAAGTCTGAGCTCGCAGGGTGGCCGCAAAAACGGAGAAAATAGCTATGAAGCAGAAAGAACGTTGTGCGCACGATGTTCCTAGTTTGGATGCCATTCTCCTGATCCTTTCTTATTAGAGGTTCAATCTCTTATTAGAGGTTCAATCGCCAACCCGTCGGTATGTCAGATAGCGTCATTCAGCGTCCTTCTAACGCCATTCAAGATCCTTCTCTGCTGATGTGCATTCATCTCTCCAAACGCCACCACGGCACCAGGCTCAAGGTTTCTCCTGGCTCAACGTCGGTACAGCGAAAATGAATGAACTATCGCAGCGTCCACATGCGGACAGTAAGTCAGCAAATCGACGGTGCCGACCTTGCAGCCTGTCGAATGTTCAGCGGGACGAACTTGCAAGCTCTGCACCAGGAGGTCAAATGGGCCGTTTCTGTGTGTGAAAGATGTTTGGGCATCCAAATGCATTCCTGACATCTGAAAAGGAGGCTCAAATGAAGCCCATAGGCCGTACAGCAGTTTACGCCGTGCTTTTCCTGGTTGCGCTGGGAACTGCACTTGCGCAGCAGGTCAAGACCGACTTTGATCATCAAGCCAATTTCTCTCAGTACAAGACCTACTCCTGGCAGGAAATCAAGCCAGCGAATTCCCTTTGGGACGCCCGAATCAAGAATGCGGTGGATGCCCAATTGGCAGCCAAGGGGTGGACTCAGGTGGACAGCGGTGGCGATGTGGCCGTTGTGGCCATTAAGACTAGCCAGACTCAGAAATCACTCCAGACGTTCTATGACGGCTTCGGTGGAGGATGGGGCTGGCGAAGATTCGGGGGCGGAGGATTCGGCGAGTCGACGACGACCGAACAGGACTACAAAGAGGGAACCCTCGTTGTTGATATGTACGATGCAAAAACCAAGCAGTTGATTTGGCGAGGCAGCGCCAAGGACACCTTGTCCAGCAAGGCCGAGAAGAATGAGAAGAACCTGGATAAGGGTATCGCCAAGATGTTCAAGAAGTTCCCTCCAGGCGCGGCAAAAAGCTAAGCACAAGCTTTCTACACCGAGTCGAGCGAGGAGTGTTGTTTCAGAATCTAAAAAGGAGAAACTATGAAATTGCAGGAGACAAGAAGATACCAATTGCTGTCGTTGTTCATCGCGTTAGTTTTTGTCCTAACAATGCATCCAACCAAAGCACAGGCACAGATTGTCGGGAACCTTGAAGCCGACATCCCATTTCAGTTCCATGTGGGGAACACGAAACTTCCGCCGGGCAAGTACACCATCCACGTGCTGGACAACACCGATCTGACGGTCATGGAAATCACCAGCGCGGATGGTTCAACTTCCGCTCTCTTCGAAGTTCGGAGCGCACAGGCCAACTCCGCACCAGCCAAGAGCGAATTGATCTTCAACAAGTACGGGAATCGCTACTTCCTTAGTAAGTTGTTCGATGAAAGCAACCCAAGCGGTAGTCAGGTGCTCGAGTCGCGTTACGAAAAGAGGATCAGCGAGGCGGCGGCAGAAGGCCAGGAACATGTGCCGGCACACCACCGGGGACAACAGGGGAACTAGCGGTTCGCTGGAACAGCAGCGGCCTGTGTCCCCCCGTGGGAATGGGCCGCCAAGGTTCGGAGAGTGCGGCAAAAGGTTAAGTGATCTCGCTGGCGAACGGTCGCCCGGAAACTTCGAAAGGAGATTGAGATGCAAATGCGCAAGCTTGGCAACTCTGACCTGCACATTACTCGCGTGGGCTACGGAGCCTGGGCCATCGGTGGCTCGGGCTGGCAGTTCGCCTGGGGATCGCAGGATGACAACGAGTCCGTCGCCGCCATTCACCGTGCGCTCGAACTCGGCGTCAACTGGATCGACACGGCCGCCGTCTACGGTCTGGGACACTCCGAGGAAGTGGTCGGCCGTGCTCTGAAGGACTGGCGCGGCTCCAGGCCTTACGTCTTTACCAAGTGCGGCCTGCGCGGGGATGCCAAGGGTGAGGTGCAAAAAGTACTGAGCGCCGACTCGATCCGCGGCGAAGTCGAGGACAGCCTTCGCCGCCTTTCCGTCGACGTAATTGATCTTTACCAAATCCACTGGCCTCCAGATCCCGATTCAGCCGCGCTGGAAGAAGGATGGTCCACGCTCGCCGACCTGAAGCGCGAAGGCAAGGTACGCTGGATTGGAGTCTCCAACTTCAATGTCCAGGAATTGCCGCGCGCCCAGGCGATCGCTCCAATGACTTCTCTGCAGCCGCGGTATTCGCTGGTGCATCGGGAGATCGAAGACGAAATCCTGCCCTACTGCCTGAGTGAAGGAATTGGGGTCATCGTTTATTCCCCGATGGCTTCCGGTCTCTTGACCGGCGCAATGACCCGCGAGCGCGCGGCCAGGCTACCGAAGGATGACTGGCGCCGACGGCATCCCGACTTTACGGAACCAAATCTCTCTCACAATCTGGCGCTGGTCGAGCGCATGCGAGAGATAGCCAACAGCCACAACCGTTTTGTTGGAGCGGTCGCAGTCGCCTGGACGCTGCAACATCCCGCAGTGACCGGCGCCATCGTCGGGGCCCGCAATGCGCGGCAGGCAGAGGACGTCATGTGCGCTGCCGAGTTGAACCTCACCGAAGAGGAGGTAAGCGAGATCGAAGCCTTCGCCGAGACCGCGGCGTGAATGCATACGGAAACCAGGAGGACGGTTGCGAAGGAGTTGGTTGACTTTGCGAGATTGCGGTACGCGGTGATAGAGGCCCTCCGGGCCGATGCTGATCCTGAACGTTTCGTAATTGCATACCGCACCGAGCAAGCCCTGCACGATCTCGCAGCCGCACTCTGCCTTTACCGTTTTAGGCTTCTTCTCTCGCGAGGAGGCTGAAGCGAGTATCAAGCGTTGCGTCTCGGCTGCGGCAGCGTAGAAGTAAACGCCGTGAGCAAAAGTAATCGCTAAACGGTTCATCGCAGCCATGCCGGCTGCGGGATAGGTGGGAACAGGCGAGACCGTGATCCAGAAAGCCGCTGAACAGTTTGAGAGCACACCTCTAAAAACTATTTCTCTGGACAAATGCATATGGATGTTTGCTGGAGACGGAGGCAACGTTACGGTCATCGTCGACGAGGCTAACACATTGCTGATCGACAGCAGATTGGATTCGCGAGCTGCTGAGCTAACCGATGCGACCTTCAAAGCGACGTGGCAACCGGTCACACGGCTGGTCAATACTCATTGGCACTTTGATCACACCGGGGGGAATGCGTACTTTGGCTCTGGAGGCGTAACCATCATAGCCCAGGAAAACGTAAAGAATCGGGGTGCAGAACGTGCCTTTCATTGGCCTGCGCGATGGGCGTTATCCAACCCAGGCGCTACCAACGGTGACTTATTCAAGCAGTATGACATTGAGCCAGGGCGGTCAGCATCTGACATTGGTCAACTACGGTCCTGCGCATACGGATGGGGACACAATTTATCTACATCGCTCCGGCGAATATCGCCGTGGTAGGAGACATCTTTTCGAATCACTTCTACCCCATTATCGATCTAGCGTCAGGAGGATCCATCGACGGGATGATCCAATCTCTCGATCAAATTCTGGCGCAAACTGACGAGCAGACCAAGATCGTCCCTGGCCATGGGCCTGTAGCGACTCGTTCAGATCTCTAGAATTACCGTGACATGCTCGTGCAGATTCGGCAGCGCATCAAGGTTTTGGTTGGGGCAGGAAAAACAATGGATGAAGTAGTGGCTGCGCCGACTAAAGACTTCGACGCCGAATGGGCCGGGGTTACGTATCTCCGGATGTCTTTGTGAAAATGGTATTCACCAGTCTGATGGACAGCAGCAATGCGAACCAGTAGCCACATTACTCTCGGGCGCATAGAGTTACCAGTCATTGCGGGACGGAGTCATGATCCGCGATGGTGGTTTTGTCGGAGCCATCGTCGCGCTCTTTGAGTGCCGACTTGAAACCACGGATACCTTCTCCGATTCCTTTACCGAGTTCGGGAAGTTTCTTCGGTCCGAACACGAGCAAAGCAATTCCGAAGATTACCAACAGATGTGTGGGCTGCAAGAGTCCTTCGAACATGAGTTTCTCCTACTATTGAAAGTTACAAAACATCGCAGTCTGACAAGTGCAGACGCCGCTCCCTTGCGCGGAGAACAGACCGCCATCGCTGGGGTCGGTCAGCCAAGAGCTATCGCGGCAGAATCTCCAGCTTTTCTGCCGGAATGGTTTGGATCGCATTCCGATCAAGCCTCAAATGCGAAGAAACCGCTTCGGGAGGAAGCCGCCGGATCCAATGATTGAGAGAGAAGTCCAAAGCCGACGTCGTTAGCGTTGAAGTCCATGGTACGTGCCGACCCAACGGGCATAAACACAGTCATTCTTCCCTTTCCCGCCATGTAGAACTGCCACTCAGAGGCATTGGGATGCCAATGGAGTTCGCGCATACCTCCGGGCTTGATGATGTTCAGCGCAGTAGCGACATTCTTTGCGACAGGAAAGTTATGCGAGTCGACGATGCGTATTTCGCCGCCCGTAGTTCGCCTGGTCGGCGCCATCGCTTCCATTTTGAAGGTGTATTCGATGGGAGACTGCACTTTCTTACCCCCAACCGCTGCCCTATCCTCCGCCAACGACCGCGGCAACTCTGCGGGAAAGATGTAAAGCGAGCCTGTTGGCAGGTGGGAGAGAGCGCTCGCCGGTAGTCCAAAGTTCTTTGACAGTACGTCAGGAGGCGTATGCGCCACCCATTCCGAAAGGAGGAACGTATTGTCTTCCGAAAACATGCCTTGATCAAAGACCAGCAGGAACTCGCATCCGTCTGGCCCCAGACCCTGGATAGAATGAGGAAACCCGGCCGGGAAATACCAGAGATCGCCCTTGCTCACGTCGTCGATAAAGATCGTGCCATCCGGATTGAGTAAGGTGACACGGGCATTTCCATAGAGCATGATGGCCCACTCATCCGCTGTGTGCCAATGCAGTTCGCGAAAGCTGCCGGCCGTCAAGCGCATATTGACACCCGCGATCTCGGTTGAAGACGGCAGCTCCCGCTGGGTCACCTGATGGGTCCAACCGCCTTCTTGGATGCGCTTGTGGGTTAGATCATAGGAATACCAAATAGGACCGACGTCTCCTTGATCCGTCGGCGGAGGTGTGTTTGAGTGGGGATTCTCGTTCAGAAGTGGCTTGTTCTCCTGGCCGGGGTTACTCGAGGAATGATCGCCTTCTGCCTCATGCGTACCTTCCCGCGTTTGTGCGTGGGCGCTTAATCCTCCGAATGCAGCCGCAGCCAAAGCAGCGGAGCCCATCCCCAGGACACTCCTTCTGGAAACGCCGTCCTGCATCAACTTTTCTCTTTTCTTCTCACCACTCATCACGTTTTTTCCTTATCCACGGTGAATTCGACTACATTCGTGCTTTGCACCCAGAAACAAGCAAACCTCACAGTGCTTAAAATCTGTTTGAGCGTTGTACCGTTTGCTCTGATGCTAGGCTGATTTCGTCGTCTGCGAACAAAACTCGATAACTTGTGCGGATTGCACCTGGGGAGCTCCCTTCAAAGGTCTCCGGAAGGCGTCGGTACGTAAAACTCAATCACCTTTGCCATAACCATCTCCTTGATCTTATCCGTCTGTGGGCCGGCTGCCATCCCGCGTTCAAACTCCAATCGGTCTACCAAATCCATCCGCATTGACAACGCACGCAATCGCACAACCGGCGCTTGCGCAAAAGTGCCTTACAGACAGCGCATGATCTCATCCACATAGTTCTCCCCTATGGATCGTGTGGGAAGGAGGTTGCGTCCATTTTTCCAACTCTCTCAAGTGACGGACCCCTTTCGCCATCGCCCAGGCCAGTGCTTTCATATCTGGATCCTCGGAATCGGCAGCCCTGAGTAAGTTCCTTGCCTGCGTCTTGCTGGCCGAACCTGCACCACATCAGTGCGCAAAGAAACACATAGTTGCTGTCCATCCTGGTCTCCTCTCCATCAGCGTCTGGGAGCGTCCATCGCATTCCAGCGCTTGTTGGAACAACTTCTTCCACTCTCCAATGCAATCCAACTGCCAACGCCAGCCCATCTGAACCAGCCCCTGCACTCGAACTGGTCTCATGGCAGCGTCCACATATCGACACTCGCTCGGCCATCGCGATCCCACACCGTCACAGACTTTCCGGAATTCAGTCGGCTCCTCGATCGAAGTTGCAATCGATACTGCCAGTCCCGCTTTCCTCCTACTTGAACAGGATCTTGGCCATCATCCCCTTGTCCTCGTGATTCAGCAGATGGCAATGAAATACCGACATACTCCTGATGACGAGGTCGGTAAAGTCCAGGATGACGTCCACGGAGCCGCCATACGGAACATCCACGGTATCCAGCCGCGCTGGATGGGGGAGTGGCACATTTGGGAGTGGCACGCCATTTTGTGCATAAGCCAAGAAGTGAGCCTGGTGAATGGGGAAAGGATGTAGTTCGGCAGTTTGGTTGACAGTACGCCAATGCTGATACGTACCGACCCGAGCGCTTGTCATCGGACTCGCATCCGCCGCGAATTTGCGGCCGTTGATGTAAAAGCCGTTCTTGTCCTCTGTAAAGGTGACAATGAAGTCCGGTGCGGTCTTCTTCAACGGCTCAACGTCAATTGGCTTGTAAACCGCTGGACGGTCGTCGATAGCATGGGCTTGGTCCCGCCTTAGATCTGAACTAGGCTGAGCTAGATTGGGTCGACCTGAACTGAGTGGCACTAGATCTGCCAGCGCCATCTCCGGATTGGGATCCCCAACTGGACCCGTATCTACGCAAAGCGTACGCAGGGCTCTATGTGTGTGCCAGGGGGTGGGCCGGTGACGATTGCTTCGAGCCGGCCCGCCGGCGCAACCAACAAGTGATCGGTGGCCGTCGTCGGATGTTTGGGATCGCGGTAGGCAAGCGGCATCCCGTCAAGCGCCACGATTTCAAAAGTCTGTCCATCCATCTGCAGGTCCAAATAGCGGTCCGCCGAAGCGTTCACGATACGCCAGAACTGCCGCTCTTTAGGCGCGATCTCGATTCGCGGTCGAAGCACTCCGTTCACGGTAAAGATTTCCTCGACTGCCTCGGCTTCTCCCCCGCATCCCTTGGCTGGGATTTCGACATCGCGCTTGAGTGCGGAGGCATTCGGATCAAGCTCGATGGAGCGCCCGCGAACAACGATCACCCGCTCACGGAGCCGTTTTACTTCAGGGACGTAGCGCTCCATTCCCTCGACGACGATCGCTCCTGACATTCCATCCAACACTTGCCGGTGACTCTCGCCATGAGGATGAGTGTGGTACCAGAACACGCCCGGCGGGTAATCGCGCGGAATGCGAACCGAGTAGTGCAACAACTGGCCAGGCTTAGCCAGCATGGTTAGCACGTCATCTTGCGGGGCGTCCGGCGAGACGCTGAGCCCATGAAAGTGCAAGTTCGTCATGTCATGCAAGGATTCACCGCACATGTCTCCGGAGACTTGGAAGGAAGATCGTTGATGTAGGTGATTTTGAAAACGTCACCCGGGGAAGCGCGGATGACTGGGGCGACCGTCTCGCCATTGAAAGCAAAAGCATCCCGACCGTTTACATTCACTGCATGCAGCGTAACGGAGACGACGTGATTCCTGGCTCGCACCTGCGGGGGTTCCGGCAACGAAAGAGTCTGTGCGCAGCCGAGAGCTGAGGCGAACATTACACCGAGAAAGAATGGTAGCTTTGTCATCACACGATTGTCCTTTTCTTCTCCTCGCCCCTGACGCTTCGACTGACCCGGCACACTTCCTAACTCGTTCCTTGGAATTGCCCCATCCTTCGCCTGGCCAGAGTCGAAGTCTGCCGCGACATCGTTTCCCATTTTCCGATCGGCCTACGATCGGTCCACGGCCAGCGATTCTTTCGACTCAGCTTCAGCCTTTTGCTGCTTCGTAGTACTTGCCGTTCACTTCGCTGCCCATCACTGCAAAATCATACCTAGCTAGAGGGTCTAGATCCGGACTGCGATCGTTACTGTGCTGCCGGCCGAGCAGCGTACGCACCCTCGGGGTAGGATCGAGAGTGAATTCCATAGTTCCTCCTATTTTGATAAGAGCTCCTGAACATCGCCAGGAACCGCAGATCGCGTCAGGGGTCCACCCCTCCGCTGGACCGCGCTTGCAACGCCATTCCGACCAGCGTCGCTATCAGGATCGAGGGATAGAGTTGTCCAATCAGTGCTTCCGCCATTGCGAGCGATCGCGCAATGCGATGTATTGGATAAGCATCACCATAAGTCACACTGGTAAGCGTGGCGAAGCTGAAGTAGATCAAACGGCTCGGTTCCCCAGTCAGACTTCCAGTGATAGAGGATTGGAAATGGATTGCATCGGAACGCTGCTCCATGAGCAGCTTATATCCGAACGCCCAAGTCAGCCCGATGAGCAAGTAGGCGGCGACTCCACCCATGACCCGGTGCACGCTAATCGGGCCTGGACGAAATGTATGCCGCAGCGTCATGACAACCAGAATGGCCATTCCGGATACCTTCAGCGCCGTGTCCCAGCCCAAGTGGCCGAGCGACGGGTTGAATTCAACAATCAGGTCCGCTGTGAACTCGATGACAGTCGCTGCGACGACCAGATACATGAGGGCTCTGTGGCGAATGGTTGCGACAGCGCCCGAGAAAAGCATGAACGCGAAAATCAGGTCCAATCCAATTCGCCCGGACCGCGACAGAGGAATCATGGGGACAAAAATAGTTATGAGAACCAGAAACGCGAGGAAGAAACTTAGTCCCCAATCCTCGACCCAAAAGGGAAACAGCGGCGCGTCCGTCGGTTTAGGTGTCGTCTGGCTTGCCCGTGGTCGCATGGTTCTCAAAGAAAATGCCCCCATCGCGCCACCCGGAAGGTGAGAAATAACATTCAGGCCACAAGGGTGATTGCCGGGGGCAGGGTCGTGTGTTTAACTTCAGGTCGTAGGATGCCAACTCGAACCGGTGCGGGCTTTCATCTGTGGGGCGACTGTCGTTGTTCCGGGCCCGAGGTCTTTTTCGAAGACGACCCCCTTCTGCGTGACTACGAAGGTCTTGACTCCTGATGACTGATACTCCGCGGGATACGCGATCAACGTCAAACCTGTCGTCCTCTTGCCAAGGCCACTCACACCCGATGAGGAATTCCGTGCTACGATTCGAAAGTAGTACCCATGGAAGGGATTGGGCTGTTTGTTGTCGGCATTCGCAGCGGCGGCAGAGGTCAGGCTCTCGGCGAATTGAGTGATTGGGTCTTCGCTAGCCGCCTTGGTGTCGGCTGCATTTGTTGCCATTGCGAATTCCTCACACACTTGAATTGCGGTGGCCTCGTTCTCTCCGATTCTGCGGAACAGTATCTCCCGCTTGCCGCGGTCGGAATCGAAATACCATTGACCGTTCTTGGAAACCAACGGGATGGGGAAAGGCCAGTTTTCGGCGCCGATGTACAGAACCGAGCTTCCGTCGGGTTCTCGGACCAGACGGTGCATCTCCTGATATTTCTGGCTGAACTGCTCGCGTTCCAGTTTGTCCTCGACTTCGTCGGTTGATGAAGTCACTTCCTTTCCTGCTCCCAGGATCGCTACCAAGGCCTGCTCATCTTCTTTTTGCGCCGCTTCAAAGAGAGCGTTAGTGGCTTCCCCAGGAGAAGCGAACGTCTTTGGCTGCGCGTCCTGAGCAAAGCTCGAGTGGGCGAAGCCCACCACAAGCAGCAAGCCCAACAGCAACAGAAGAAGGCTGGCGGATGCGAACCCGCAGGCAAGTCTCACAATAGATGTTTCAAGTGCTTCAAGCTTCACATTGTTCGTGTTCATGACTTCTTTCTCCATATCATCAGTTGCGCTTGCGGCATTTGAATCGAATTACCGGTGACCGCCGCCGCCGTGACCACCGCCACCGCCGTGGAAGCCTCCGCCTCCGTGGAAATCCCCACCGAAGCTCGACTGCCCGCGTGCGGAAAAGCCTCGGGCGGCTCCTCCATGATTAAAGCCACTGAACGCGCTAGAGTGGGTCCCGGGCTGGGCATGCGGTGGCGCAAATCCACGCTGCGGTGCCGCAGAGCCGTGGAAGCCAGGGCCGCCGCCATGAAATTCGGCTCCGCCATGAAATCCACCGGCATGATTAAAGTGGTTACGGTTGATAAAGACTCTGCTGTGGGAGATGTAGGTGTTGTGGTTGAAAATTATCCCGTGATGGTGCCAATCATATCCCCAGTTGTGCCAGCCCCAGCCAAACCCTCGAAAGAAGCCAATTCCAAAGCCAAAGCCAAACGCGATTCCCGGACCGGCAAGGAAAAGTCCTGGGTACGAATACCAGCCGGGCCAGACCCCGATGGGCTCTCCATAGATGAGCCAAGGATCATACTCGGGCACGTAGACAACCTGAGGGTCCTCGGGCTCGATCACAATGGTTTTCCCCTGCTTGCTTACCTTTTCCTGCGATGTGCTCTTTAGGTTCCCCGCCTTCTCCGCCCGCTCACGCATTACCTGAACAGCATTCATCACGTCCTGCTGTTGGTTCACGTAAACATCGCCAAGCGACGAGGTCCAGGAAAGATTCTTGTCCATGTTGGCGAGCACCGAAGGAAACTCGGTGAGGGCCTTCACGCTGGGATCCCAGGGCTGCTTATCGACTTCTTTACCGAGTTGCTCGCCCTTGAGATCGGTATGTTGCTGCAGCCACCGGTCTGCTTCAACAACTTGGTCGGGATAGGTAGCCGCCGCGAGGATCTGTGCCACCAGCGCATCCGGATACAATGCGATCGGCGCGACGAGTTGCTGCAGTTGTTCTGGCGTCTGTTGCGCGGCCTGAACCGGCGGTTGCGCGGCGGATGGGTTCGCCTGCGCAGCGAGCCCTCCCGGCTCGGTGGCTAACACAAGACAACATGAGAGAAAAAGCGACAAACTCTGTTTTATGAACTTCACAATCGATTCTCCTTCGACGGCATCGTATCAGCGAACAACGGCTGATCCCTCGCCGTAACGTGACGGGCGCTGCTTCAAAGTATCGTCAGTTGGCGAGGTCAGCAGCACTTCGAGCCGCGTAGTGCCGAAACGTAAGCGGACATGCCAGATGGTCGCATTGACACGCGATTTCCACGTCTTCGCTTCCCGCGCCACGACAGGCTTCTCCGCAGTATTCTTCTCCATCCGGTACATCGCACAGGCATGGTATGTGCGCGCACTTCTTAGTCTTTTGAATCGCCATTTCGGTTCCGTCCCATCCGGGTCACTTCTCCGACCCCTACAGCACTGCAATTCTTGACGTAGCTCCGTTCGCTCGACCAACCTGAGTAAGTTTGATGGGACTCACTCTATGTAGCCGTATTCGGTGCCCACGTTATCTCCACTAATTGCATTCGGATCTCCAAACGCCAATTCGCCGCTAGCACGGGGGCTTTGCAAGGCTTTGCGCTCAGTAGGAAAACTCAACGAAGTCTCGAGTGTCAGCAGGCTGATAGCGCGTCGGTATTTGGACGGTCCCGAGGTGTTGTCTTTTCTGATCGAAGGTGGAAGATCCAAGTAATCCGGATCCCAGGCGTTTAAGTGATGGATCTGTTGTTCTGTTGATTCTCTGTCCATCCTTCTTTTGACTGGAATATAAAGTGCACTCGCCATGTGCGAGAGTGAGGCCAAAAATGGAAGCCCAGGTATTCACATTTGCAAGTTCGCCTTTCGTGCCGGTCGCCATCGGTTTTTTTGGCTTGGGGACCGGATACTTCATCTGGGGTGGTCAGGCCTTGTTTGCTGTTCCCAAGAGCAGTCCCGAAGTCAACCGGACGCTGGGCTTATGGGGTTTCTGGATGCCGGGGTTCATGCAATTCCTCACCGGCGTCTATCTGCTGACCGGACTAACGTGGTTCAACGTCTTCGGCAAAGCGGCTCCTCTGTACATGGCCAGCCTCGCCTTCATTGCTTACGGCATCCACTGGTTCGCGATGTCCTACCGGCGATATATCGATTCCAGCGCCCAGCCTGATGGCTGGATGGCCATAGCATTCCTGTTTCTCAGCGTTCTTGGCGCTGACATTTTTCGGCGTGCCGGAGACATCCCCGTGATGCTTATCTTCGTCGGCCTGACATTGATCTATGCGATTGAGATTCCGACGCGCTTGCTGTCCTGGAATCTGGGTGGTCGCCTCGTAGGGTTGTTTCAACTCATTACTGGCATCTGGCTGATGTATTGCACATACGCCATGACAGTGGATTTGGCGTTGGGCGCCAAAGCCTGGGTTTAGAAGGTCTTTCAACTATGACGAGATTGCAGTGGATGAAATACGGCATCGTCGCTTGTTTCTTTGCCGCTACCTCCGCGCTCGCACAGTCGACAGCCGTTCGCACGAATTCCGATGCGCCCGGCCTCGCCTCCAAGGCACCAGCATCATCGAACTTACTGCGAGCGTTGGACAACTCTCTCGAAACTGTCGTCTCGAAAGTCTCACGTGCGGTGGTCCAAATCGTAGTAACCGGGTACGGCCCATTGGAGGATCATGGGCACGCCGCGGCAGGGATCGTCCGGCAGCGCGCCATTGGTAGTGGGATCATCGTCGACCCTGACGGCTACATCATCACCAACGCCCATGTGGTGGAAGGTGCGCAACGTATCAGGGTTATTTTGCCGCCACCAGCGGCAGACTCTCCCCTCGAACTCCAGCCGATCCACGCTGGCCAGATTCTGGAAGCCAAGCTCTTGGGTACTCACAAGCAATCCGACTTGGCGCTTCTAAAAATCGATGCGATGCATTTGCCTGCCGTGGCTCTGCGAAGCGACGTGCAGGTCCGCCAGGGTGAATTGGTATTCGCAATCGGCAGCCCCGAAGGGCTCCGAAATACGGTCACGATGGGCGTGGTCAGCTCACTCGCCCGGCAACTCGATCCAGATAATCCCATGGTGTACATCCAGACTGACGCAGCGCTCAACCCTGGAAACAGTGGCGGTCCGCTGGTCGATATCGACGGCAACGTTATAGGCATTAACACTTTGATGTTAAGCGAAGGCGGCGGCAGCGCAGGGCTGGGCTTTGCAATTCCCGCAGCAATCGTCAATCTTGACTACCGGAGCCTTCGCAAGTCCGGCCATGTCCGGCGCGTCACGATTGGCATGAGAACACAGAACATCACGCCTACGCTGGCGGCGGGCCTCGGTCTGGCGAGAAGTTGGGGAGCAATCATTTCCGACATCGCTGCTGGAGGAGCAGCGGAAGCGGCAGGTCTGCAGTCAGGCGACATCGTCCTTGCGATCGACGGCAGGCCAATCCTCGGTCTTCCCGACTTCATGACCGCGCTCTACCTCCATCCCGCTGATCAGGTATTGAAAATCGATGTGCTTCGAGGTGTGAACACGAGATCCTTCAATGTTTTCGTTAAGGTGTACCACGAGAACATAGATGACTTGGCCGACATTCCTGATCTGCAGAAGAGCTTGGTCCGGAAACTGAACATTTTTGTCGCTGACCTGGACGGCAAGGTAAGGCCACTGCTGCATGGCACGCGCAGCGACTCCGGAATCGTGGTCGTGGCCCAGATCAGCGGGCCAAACGCGTTGGATACCGGGCTTGAGACGGGCGACATCATTCGCACCATCGATCGCACAGCGTTGCAGACGACGTCACAGTTCGAGAACCTCGTCCGCAATGTCAGATCTGGTGATGCGGTCGTCCTTCAAGTCGAACGCAATGGGAAATTGCAATACCTCGCATTCGAGATGGAGTGAATTTCGAATTAGCTGCCTGTACCGCTGGAGACACGAAAATCCGCCATGAAACAGCTTTGCGGCATGTCTTGGACAGGTGCTCCAAAAGCTTCCATTGGCTCATGATGACTTAACGTATGGCCTTCTTGCATGTTTCGAGGTTCGCTGGACAGCCGAAATCGGCTGTTGTGCTGCGTTATGGAGCAGCCGTTGTCTTGGTCGCAATGGCACTCGGAACAGCCCTGATCTTACGCCACGACAATTTGCCGCATCCGTTCACCTCTTTCTCGTTTGCGGCAATTGCCATCACTTTTTGGTGTGCCGCGACCGGGCCGGGGCTGCTGGCGCTCTTACTCTCCTATTTGGCGCTCAGCGATCTTTTTGTTCCGGTCAAAATCATCGGGTCTTCTTCGGAATCCTACCTTGTCATTTACGGAATATTTGGCACGGCCGTGAGTTGGTCTAGTGCTTCACGCCGCCGAGCAGAACGATTGCGCTCAGAAGCTCGCGACCACCGGGAACTGCGGGTGGCGGAGCGAACAAGCGAACTCACAGAGACCAACAAAGAATTGCAGGGCATCCACGCAGAACTGCGGCATGAGAAGGATCGGCTCAAACTGCTTCTGGACCTGACAACAGCATTGTCTCGAATTTGGAACTCCGCGACCTCCTTCGTGACATTTTCGCGAGTGTGCGACACGTGATGCAGTGCGACTCGGTGGGCGTCAACTTGCCGGATCCCGAAACCGGCGAGCTGAAGCTGTATGCCCTAGACTTCCCCGATGCGAAGGGGTTCCTGCGGGAAGAGATGTTGCGTCCGCCAGGCTCGCTTGCTGGCAGGGCATTCAGCACACGGGAGCCTTTGACGTTCAGTGTCGGGAACGCGGCTCTCCGCATTGAAGAGGCAGACTTCGAGAGTGAGGGTCTGCAATCTGCCTGTTGGCTGCCCTTAATTAGCCGTGCTCGAGTGCTGGGCGTGTGGGACTCTCGCAGCTGGAGGCAATTCCATTCTCTCAAGATGATGTCTCCTTTCTGATGCAGGTTGCGAGTCAGGTAGCGATTGCCGTAGAAAACGCAGTGGCCTATGGCCAGATCGCTGGGCTTAAGGATAAGCTTGCCCAGGAAAAGCTCTATCTTGAGGACGAGATTCGCAACAACGCGCACTTCGAGGAGATCGTGGGCACCAGCCCGGCGCTGCATCGTGTCCTGAAGCTTGTGGAAACTGTGGCGCCGACCAATTCGACCGTTCTTATTTACGGCGAGACTGGCACGGGAAAGGAACTAATCGGTCGCGCCATCCACAACCTCAGCCCGCGCAGTCCGAAAACGTTTGTGAAGCTGAACTGTGCTGCCCTTCCGGCTGGATTGCTCGAAAGCGAACTATTTGGCCACGAAAAAGGTGCGTTCACAGGCGCCGTCTCTCAGCGCATTGGCCGCCTGGAACTTGCGGACTCTGGAACTCTGTTTTTGGATGAGGTCGGGGAGATTCCACTTGAGCTCCCACCGAAGCTCCTTCGTGTTCTCCAGGAGCGGGAGTTTGAGCGGTTGGGAGGCACACGAACCATTCGCACCGATGTGCGTTTGATTGCGGCGACAAATCGGGACCTGGCTGCAATGGTTCAGAGCAGAAGTTTCGCTCTGATCTTTTCTTTCGCTTATTATAAACGTATTTCCGGTTGAACTTCCCCCGTTACGCGAACGCGCTGAAGATATCCCGCTTTTGGTCCGGCATTTCGCTGAAGAGTTCCCTCGCCGCATGAGCAGGACAATTGAAACTATATCTTCGGAGACGATGAACGCTCTATGCCAATATCGCTGGCCGGGTAACATTCGGGAACTGCAGAACGTGATCGAGCGATCTGTCATCTCCTCGTCGGGCCCCAGCTTAAACGTGCCTGTTGCGGAACTGCACTCTCGAACCAGGCCCGCGCCAACCAATGAGGCGGCACAACCGAAATCGACAAGACGCACGCCTGTGCGGAGTATTCGCGCCGAAGTTGATCGCAATCAAATCATCCGCGCGCTCAAAGAAGTCGACGGCCGGGTGGGTGGATCCGGCGGCGCTGCCGCCCGCCTTGGACTCAAGCGGACTACATTCATCACGCGAATGAAGAAGCTCGAAATCGAGCCGAACCGCGGGTCGGAACGCGACGGAGCGGGCACCGACGCTTCCGACAGTTCCGACAGCTCAACTGTCCAGGACTCACGGATCGGTGTAACTCCATCGGAATAAATCTTTTCTAGGCAAACCTGTATCCCGTCTTGTTTTGGCATCTGCCGTGCCTTAGCCAAAGCGTGAAAAGAAAGGTGCGATGCTGATGTGTGGCGTCCTGAATCTTGGTCCTCGAGCTCTCACTCTCGGCCGGGAAGAAGCAGGCCACGCACGACACGAAAACGAAAGGAGGAAATATCAAAAAAGCTTCTTGCTCTGTTTGCTCTTGCTCTCTGCGCGTCGGCCCCGTCATTCGGAGCCGATGTTGTCGGCCATTCCGCTAAGGTCGCAGGCAAGGACTCTTACAAGGCCGCGAAGGCCTCAGCGAAAGAAACTGGCAAGGCAGGAAAAGCGGTCGTGAAGTTTCTTTTCCAACCTTTAACGTGAAGTCGAAATACCAACATTGTTTCAAGGAGATGAACAAAATGAACATCAACAAAGGCTATATCATCGCCGGTTTGATCATTGCTTTTTCCCTCTTCTTCGAGCTCGCTGCTCATGCGGACGAGTTTGACCAATCCACCACAATCACTTTCAGCGAGCCGATCCAGATCCCGGGGCAGGTTTTACCTGCAGGGAGTTACTTATTCAAGTTGGCCAACAGTGATTCTGACCGAAATATTGTGCAGATCTTCAACGCGGACAGGACTGTCCTGTATGCAACCGTTCAGACGATTCCAACGGAGCGCCAGGAGCCAACCGGACAAACCGTGGTCGCGTTGGCCGAACAAGGAGCCGGACAACCGGATGCCCTCCTGAAGTGGTTTTATCCGGGCCGCGAAACCGGGAATGAGCTCCTTTATCCCAAGCAGAAGGAGAAGGAACTAGCTCAAGACAAGCAACAGACCATCGTGGCCAATCACCCGACGGTATCGAGCTCTAATATTGGCGGAGCTGGCAACTGAGCATATGGTCTGGCATTCGCTCGTTCAGTGCGATTCGAATATGACGTGAATGCGAGGGAATGTCAGGCAAATTGCCAAGCCAATTGAGAAGGAGATCTTATGATTTCGCCGCGGCCGAATCTGCACACTTTACGCGAGACACTGGGCTTAACCATGGGCAACGTTGAAACCGCAAGCGAACAGCTCGCTCGTAAACACAACAATGAACAGTACCTGATCACCACTAGTCGACTCTCAGACTTCGAAACCAAAGTAGTCATCCCCGGCATTCACCGCCTCTACTCGCTGGCAATCATCGACCGTCGAGAATTTGCCGAAATGCTGAGCTGGTATGGAGTCGATCTCAATCAGACAGCTTCCGACCTCGAAACCAGTGCGCCACCGCGAACCCATTTTTCTCATGCGCTTCCAAGCACCACGGAGATAAAGATGCTGTGCGGATCGATGCCAGTTTCGATCTGCGCACAACATCGAATTTCGCTCCCATCATAGAGCAGTGGGGCACGGTTCCAGTGGCATATCTGCAGCAGTTATCAAAGAAGGATTACAGCTACGGGTACATTGGCAGCGAAGATCTGACGATGCACCCCATTCTGCCGCCGGGCAGCTTCATCCAGGTGGACGAGTCTCGGAACAACGTGCTCAAAGGAGGCTGGCGGTCGGAGTGCGAGCGGCCCATCTACTTCATCAAGACCCGGGAGGGCCATCCCTGCAGCTGGTGTACACAGTCGCGTGAGGAACTCATCCTTCCGCCGCACCCGCTGTCCCCTGCGCCGCCGAGGGTTCTTCCTGCGGAAGAGGCGGGGGTCGTTGGGCAGGTCATTGGGGTGGCTATGAGACTCGGGGAGTCACGGAAAGAGGAGAACGATGTTGAAGATCACGAGAATCGACACTAAGACCGAGCAAAGGCTCATTCTCGAGGGACGGCTCACTAAGCCTTGGCTCGCGGACCTTAGATCGCACTGGGAGGAATCCCGCCACGCTCACCCGGAGCGCAAATTTGTAGTTGATTTCCGGGGAGTGGTGCGAATCGATAGTGCGGGCGAAGGCGAGCTCGCATTGATGAGGACTGAAGGAGCGCGGTTCTTAGCCAGTGGCATTCGGATGAAGCACTTGGTTAAAGATCTTGAGACAGAGGCGCAGCAAAAAAGCCACAGTAGAGGACGCACCGTCGGTCACTATATGTCGACAGAGGAAGCCGAAAAATAATGGAACACAACACAATTCTGTACGTGTCCGCAGCGAAGAGTAGAAATTCGGTACTGGCAGCACTCAAGGAAACAGGCTGTGAGGTCGTGAGCACAAACAGTCCAACAGAAGGAGTCGCCCTGCTCCACGTAATGCCAGCAGTCGCTGCCGTCGTGCTCGAGAACCGGGCGAGAGAACTGGCCAGTTTTGACGTGGCGCAGAGCCTAAGGGAAATTCGCCCGAATGTTCCGGTGCTGCTGTGCGGTGACCCGATTGACTGCTCACCCTCAGGGACAGACAGGTGCGTGAGCGCAGATAAACTCACCTCCGCGTTACAGTATTTGCTGACCGCAAAGCCTGTTGTCTGATAGCGACGAATCTCGGAGTGAACAGTTCAAAATTTTTAACTGTGTCAGGCAACCTCGCCGGATCACGGTTCTGATCGCGCTGCGCTTGATTGTCATGGCCTTGAAACCGAGCTAGAGTTACGAGGGGCTCACTCCCTGCCGCCCCAACAGACTTTTATCCGGAACGCAAGAGAGACTCTTGACGATGGGCTATCCGGGCAAGAGGAAATGGATTGCACGACCAGCAGCCTCTAGCACTGTTGGCTATGGATTAGCTTTGGTCTCGGTCGCAGCAGCTCTCGGCCGGGCGCATACGTTTCTGTATTTCCATTTGCCTCATCCGTTTACCGCCTTTGCCCTCTCTGCAATCGCGATCACGTTGTGGTACGGTGGCACCAAGCCCGGCATTCTCGCAGCTGTGCTCTCATTGCTTGTCTGCAGCCATTTCCTTGAACCTGACATCAATACCGTGTCTCGCGTTCTTTATGACCTTGTGTTTTTGATTCTTGCGCTGCTAATGACCGGGGTTGCGCAAGCGCGAAATGAGCTTGAGGTGAGAGTCGCGGAGCGAACTGAGGAACTGATTCGGCCTCACGCTAGTGAGGACCTGAAACTTGAGATTGTCGAGCGGAAGCGGGCAGAGGCAGAACCACGGCAGAGCCAGGCATACTTAGCGGAAGGGCAGAGACTTAGCCACACGGGCAACTGGGCATGGACGCCCGCCACGGGCGAGATCAGGTACTGGTCTGAGGAATGCCACCGCCTGCTGGGTTTTGATCTGCACGGTGGGCAGCCGCAATTCGAAACGTCCTTTCAACGGATCCACCCGGATGATCACCTCAGAGTTAGGAAAACGGCCGAGACAGCAGGGCGTGAAGAAGCGAAATTCGAGCTGGACTATCGAATCGTTCATCCCGGCAGCGAGATCAGAGACATCCACGTAGTGGGACATCCCGTTTTTCGTCCATCCGGCGATCTCGTCGAATTCGCTTGCGAGCCGATCATCTGCTCGCTGCAAGCCGAGGACGGCCAATTCATGTTCTCGGTCAGCGATACCGGCGTGGGGTTCCCGCCGCAACAGGCGGATCAGATCTTTAATGCGTTCTTTACCACCAAGCCTCAAGGGACCGGCGTGGGATTTCGGATCAGCCGTTCCATCGTTGAATCGCATGGCGGCCGCCTGTGGTCTGTCGACAACCCGCCGCGCGGCGCAAGCTTTCACCTCACCCTTCCCACAAAAGTAGAGGTGCATGAATGACGCCTGCAGTCGCTTCCACGGTATTCGTCATTGACGACGATCCCTTGGTGCGTGCGGCCATCCAAGGCATGCTGAAGTCGGTTGGCTTGCGTTCCGAGACCTTTGGGACGCCGCAAGAGTTCTTGCGCAGCAAGCGGCCGGACGGGCCGAGTTGCCTTATTCTGGACGTGAGACTTCCTGGAGTCAGCGGTCTGGACTTTCAACGCGAGTTGACGGATGCAGGCATCCGAATTCCCATCATCTTCATTACCGGTCATGGAGACATTCCGATGTCGGTGAAGGCCATGAAATCCGGGGCGGTCGAGTTCCTGACGAAGCCCTTCCGCGACCAAGACCTGCTGGATGCGATCCACCAGGCTTTGGACCGCGACCGGGTAACGCGCCAACAGCAGAATGAGCTTGCCGAATTGAAACAGCGGTACGAGTTGCTTACCACGCGCGAGCGCGAGGTCATGAGCCTGGTGGTTTCAGGCATGCTCAATAAGCAAGTAGCTTTTGAGCTTGGAACCAGTGAAGTTACCGTGAAGATCCAACGCGGGCAAGTGATGCGGAAGATGCAGGCTGAATCACTGGCGAAATTGGTGAGAATGGCGGCGAAGCTTGAGCTTCCGCCCGGCAGTCGCGAATGAAGGGCCGCTCCAAGCTCGGACGCTATAGTGTGGCGACGATTTGCTGCGGTGTCGCGCTGGCGATGGCTTGGCCTATAGACGCCCCTTCGTCTTGTTTCCTTCTCGCCGTTACGGTGAGCAGCCTCTTCGGAGGGCTGGGGCCAGGTCTGTTCTCTATTGCCCTCTCCTCCCTAGCCTTCAACTACTTTTTTCTGCGCAGGACCTTCCCCCTAGCTACCGAGCCGGCTACCTACTTGCGATTTGCAGTCTTCCTGGCTGCTGCGTTGCTGATTACAGGGTTGATGGAGGTTAAGCGCCGGGTTGAGGAGTCCCGCAATCGCGCCGAAGAGGCTTTGCGTCAGGCGAGCTCGGATCTCGCACGCGTCAGCCGAGTGACCACCATGGGAGAGTTGACTGCCTCCGTGGCGCATGAAGTGAAGCAACCGATTGCCGCCTCCATCACCAATGCTAAGACCTGCCTGCGCTGGCTCGCTGCAGACAAGCCAAATCTGGAAGAGGCGCGAGCGGCTGCGCGGAGAATCGTTGAGGACCAAACGCGTGCGGCGGAAATCATCAAGCGGATCCGCGAGCTCTTCAAGAAGGGCGCGCCGCAACGAGAGTGGGTTGATGTAAACGAACTCATTCAGGAGATGGTCGTCCTCCTACGCAGTGAAGCAGCGCCGTACTTCATATCGGTCCGGACCGAGCTGGCGGCAGATCTTCCCCACGTCATGGGGGATCGAGTGCAATTGCAGCAGGTGCTGATGAATCTCATGATGAACAGCATTGACGCGATGACGGACGTGAATGGGACGCGTGAGCTCACCATCAACTCACAGCTAGGTGAGAACGAGCAACTTGTGGTGTCGGTCAGCGATACGGGCGTGGGGTTACCTGCGCAGCAGGCAGACAGAATCTTCAATGCCTTCTTTACCACCAAACCTCATGGCACTGGCATGGGGCTTCGCATCAGCCGATCTATTGTGGAGTCGCACGGCGGTCGCCTGTGGGCTGCCGATAACTCCTCGCGCGGTGCAAGCTTTCAGTTCACCCTTCCCACCAAACTCGAGGTCCATGAATGACATTCACTGCCGCCTCCATTGGTACAGGCCGGTATTATCGACCTCATACCAAAGCATGATTGCGCCGTCGCCGACGGAAAGATACGTTACAACTATGGCTATTCAGACGAAGGAAAAACTGGTCGCGATTGTCGATGACGATGAGTTGATGCGCAGTGCATTGCAGGGCATGCTGAAATCCGTCGGATTGCCGTCACAAGCGTTTGAGTCAGCGGAAGAATTCCTGAAGTCCGGCCAGCGGCAGCAGACTGCATGCCTGATCGCGGATATTCGCATGCCGGGAATGTCCGGTCTGGAACTGCAGGCGAAACTGAACGCTGAACACTGCAGAATTCCGACCATCTTCATCACGGCACACGGCGACACAAAAATGCGTATGCAGGCGCTAAGAGCGGGCGCAGTGGAGTTCCTGGCCAAACCGTTTGATGATGAGGTCTTGCTCGAGAGCGTTCGAGCGGCTCTGGAGAATTGGGCCCAATAAGCAGTGCGTGCGCGCCAGGAGGTTCTCTGTGGGGGCTTTCGAAAGATTCGGGAGTGGTGATCAAGCGTCCTCTGAGCGTAGATTTGAGCAGGTCATAGGCAATAGTCCTGCTCTGGAATCGGTGCTCGAACAAGTCGAACGGGTTGCGCCTACGGATTCCACCGTTCTTATCCAGGGAGAAACCGGCACCGGCAAGGAGCTGATCGCGAAAGCAATTCACAACCTCAGCTCGCGGTGCGGACGACCCTTCGTAAGGCTGAATTGCGCTGCCATTCCGCTGGATCTGCTAGAGAGTGAACTCTTTGGCCACGAGAAGGGTGCCTTCACTGGAGCCATCGCGCAAAAGACTGGCCGTTTCGAACTGGCCGATAAAGGCACGCTTTTCCTGGATGAAGTAGGGGATATTCCGCCGGCGTTACAGCCGAAGTTGCTGCGCGTTCTGCAGGAACAGGAGTTCGAGCGCTTGGGCAGCAATCGCACTCATCATGTAGACGTTCGGCTGGTGGCTGCCACAAATCGTAATCTGATGGAGATGGCGAACCGGGGCGAGTTTCGCAGCGATCTCTACTACCGTCTGAACGTATTTCCGGTCCTGTTGCCGCCTTTGCGGGAACGTCGCGAAGACATTCCGGCCCTCGTGACCCATTTTGTCGAGATTTATTGCCACCGAATGAGTCGCCAGATCGAGCACATTCCTCCGACAACGATGTCTGCGCTCACGTCGTATCAGTGGCCAGGCAACATCCGCGAACTGCAGAACCTGATCGAACGCGCCGTGATCCTTTCCAACGATGGCGTGCTTCCCAATCCTTTGCCGGCGGCAGGAACCTCGGCTATCACCACTTCTCCGGCCGCAACTACTCTAAAGGATTCCGAACGCATTCTGATTCTGCGCACGCTTGAATCGGTCGGTTGGGTGATCGGCGGCCCGAAAGGAGCGGCAGCGAAACTTGGTTTGAAGCGCACTACACTGATTCATAAGATGCAGAAGCTGGGGATTTCCCGATCCTCTCACCAACGCTCCCGAGGCACGATGAGGCCAGGCACGCAAAAGCCGGACTCGCTGTCGAAATTGCAGTAGCACCGATCGGCGTCAGTCTCGATGTGCGTATGTCAAGCCTTCTGTACGCGTGGCACGCGGATTTATTAATTGCACGCCTCCACGACGGTTTATTCACGGGCGCAGGCGCAGATCTCGCGATAAGGAACTTGGCTTGGGCCAAGGTTCTGATTGGAGACTTGGAGGGACATTAGCAGGGAGGATCATGAATGGAGCCAGAAGGCTTTATAGCCGTCGAGTGTCAACCACTGTGGCCTGGGGACCCACCGTTAAGAAGGCTCATCAGAACGAATATTGATGGAAGATAGATGATGGATGCGACAAGGAGTCGACGCGCAGCTGCGCTGGATCTGTGAAGCACGAATCGTGCCCCGTAATAGAAAAACCCTAAATTCAGGAGCAACACTCCCATGGAGTAGAGAGTGCTTGGCTGGCCTCGAGAGGCTGGCAGGAGACCAATAGGGAACAAAGCCAGGAGCGGCAATATGGTCTGCAGACTCACAACACGATCTCTCGCCTCGCCTTGAGGCAGCACGAAGTAACCCGCACGATCGTAGTCCTCGCGGTACATCCATACGATAGCCATGAAATGAGGAAACTGCCACAGGAAGAGCATGGCGTAGAGGATCCATGCCTGTAGGCCCAACTTGCCCGATGCTGCAGCCCATCCGATCAGGGGCGGCATAGCCCCAGGAAAGGCCCCAACCAGAGTACATAGCGGTGTTTTTCGCTTAAGCGGAGTGTAGAGAAACAGGTAAGACAATAGCGTGAGAATCGAGAGTATAGACGCGAGTGGATTGACGACGATCGCGAGATAAATGCTGCCCACTGCCGATAGCGCCACACCGAACCAAAGAACCACGGAAGGTTTCAGCCGGCCGGCCGCGAGCGGGCGCCGGGAAGTCCTGTGCATCTGCGCATCGAAACGGCGTTCGATGTACTGATTTAACGTACCGGTGCCTCCGGCGACCAGCAGCGTACCCAGAAGAGTGTGAACGAGAAGCAGCCACGGAAGGTGAACAAGTTTCGCTGGAAAGGCCAGATAGAAGCCGGTGAGAGTCGCAATGGCAATCAAGAAGTTAACTTCCGGCTTGGTGAGCGCCCAATAATCGGATATTTCAGCGAGCCTGCTAAGGGCGGAAGCTCGCTGGGGGTTGCCTGGGGCTGTGGGCAGAGTGCGAATAACAAGGATAGGTTTGGTCGCCATGTTTAGAGCACCTCCGCCTCGGCACCGTTCGGCGACCGGCCTGCCATTCCGTGCAGCGCAGCTTGGATTGGCCTTTGCGATTGCGTGTCCGAGGGCGAGAGCATCTGCAGAGTGATAGCGACGGCTGGAATCAGGTATGCGAACGTTACCCAGACCCACATTAGGGCGCCTGCACATTCCTGGTCCTCAAGTGGGGCCAGACTGAACAGCTGAGGTGTGGACAGGTAGAAGGGGTAGACAAGTCGGTTACAAAACACAAGGAACGCGGAAAGAATGTCACAAGGCAGCGTGGCGAGGAAGAGGTACAAAGCCATGGACCACCGAGGCGACCTCGCCGCACTTGGCAAACCCTGCACGACGGGCCACCAGAACAAGAGGCCAGCCACTAGGAAAGAAACGTCCTCCAAAATATGCGTCCCGTGGGAACGCATGCCCGACTGAAACGCAATGGGAAGATGCCACCCGATTACGGCCGCCGTGCCCGCCAGCCAACACCACACCGGATGCCGAAGACAACTCTCGAGCCATCGCCCCGGCACACTGGCGAGGGGGCGACGGCTCCTAATGAAAAGCTTCGGTAATCCGCACACCAAGGGAAATGCGGGTGCCCCGGCTAGAATTAGCGGCGCGGCAACCGTCATCAACAGAAGGTGCTTCATCATGTGAATCGTGAGTGATTGATGATCGAGTGTGGCGAGTGGAGACGCGACAGCAGCCCAGACTGAGACGAGGCCACTGATAAATGCGACTAGCCGCCACGCGGGGATCACGTTTGGGAAAGCATTTCGAAGACAAAGCCAGCCGCGCAAATAAACCAATGCCATCATCACCAACCCGGATGTGAGAGCGAGCGGAAGGGACCCCGACTGCATGTGGGGATGGGGATCGGACATAGCCAGGTCTACCGTGGGGAGACCTCGCTGGTGCCGAGCGCCATTGCTTGAGAAGCATTGCGCGCTGGCTTCTGATTAGCGGGGTGCAGTGTTTCCAGAAATGCCACAAGCGCAGTAGTTTCCGCCGGGCTGAGGTTTTTCCCGTAGGCCGGCATATTTCCCCCACCCTGGATCACCTGGCGAATAAGTTGATCTTCGGTAAGACGGAGAGCAACCGCGTCCAGTGCCGGTCCGCGCTGCCCTCCTTTGTTATCCAGGGAATGACAGTTGTGACACTGCTTGGCTTGAAACACGAGCGCACCATGGCGCTCCAATGCCGTCCGACCCTGCAGGAATTCAGCCGGAATCGGCTGGCTGCTCCAAGCATCCATCACCGGACTCCAGGGTGTGTGCTCGGCCAGATGAGTCAGAGTGCCGAGGCTAACAGCGACCAGCAGAATCGTGAGCACGGCAATTGGCCTACGCTTCCAGCTCTTCTCGCCTTCGCCCGCTACAAAGGGAAGCGCCAGCAGGACAACGATTCCGATGGCAGGACCAATCAGGAGGATGGGCGTCTCGGCAGCTGGGGGCAAAAACGAGAGCAAGGCATACAGCCACAAAAAGAAAAAGTCTGGACGCGGGGCGGTCTGAATAATGGTCGGATCCGGTTGGCCACCCGGACCAAAGGGACCAAAATAGACTGCGCAAACAGCGATCGAAAGAAGAATGAAACCGGAGAACAGGATGTCCTTCCACACTGCGTTAGGCACGAACGGCACGCCCTGCTTGTGCGTCAGTTCGTGATATTCCTGCATGTACGTCGCGCGCCGGACGATGCGTCCCGGCATGGGCCATTCGTTGATTCCTAGTTTCAGCACCATGAGCAGGTGGACACTGACGAAAGCAATGAGTAGTCCTGGGACAACAAAAACATGCAGCGCGAAGAATCGCGAAAGCGTCGCGCCAGCAATGATGGGGCCGCCAAGCATCAGTTTGACAGCCCAAGGCCCGATTACCGGGACCCGACTTGCGATCGAGGCTCCGATGCCTAATCCCCAGTAGGCATCCTGGTCGAATCGGAGCACTTGGCCCGTGAAGGCCATGCCGAGTGTCACGAGCAAAAGAAGGACACCAACGATCCAGGTCAGTTCTCTTGGAAACTTGTACGCGCCAAAGAGGAAGACTTGCACCATGTGGATGAAGACAATCGCGAGCATGAAATTCGAGCCCCAGCCATGCAGGGCTCGTATGAACCAACCCAGCGAGACGCCATGATTGAGGGTTTGGAGGCTGTTCCACGCCTCTCCCGCAGAAGGTACGTAGATCAGCGCGAGCAGTATGCCGGTGACAATCTGAAGCATGAAAACCGTGAGCGCGGCACTGCCGAAAACATAGAACCAGCTTGCGGTCTCGCGCGGAACCGGGTGCTCGGCCGTTTCGCGAATTGGTGCACCAAGCTGCAGCCGCAGATCGAACCAATCGCCGACTTTTTGAATCAGGCGCATGTCGTTTTTCCTCCCGCCTTACTTGCAACGGGCTGCCCAGGCGTCGGCATTTCGCCAGCCTTGATGAGAAGTTTTCCATCCTCGATCTTGTACTGGTACTGGAACAATCCCCGCTCCGGAGGTCCAGAGGCCCGCGAACCATCCTGGTAGTAAGCGCCACCATGACACGGACACATGAAGAGGTTCGACTGGGCGAACCAGCGAACTGGGCATCCAAGGTGCGCGCAGTTGATGGCAAAGACCTGGAAAGTTTGATCATCAACCCTGCGAACCCAGCACGCGATGTCGCCGGTTTCTCCGTCCCACGAATTGACCACGGGATTTCGATAAGTGGCGAGCCGAGTCTGGCCTGCAGGAAATTGTTCCAGCCCGCCGAGAGAGAGCCACGACTCATAACCAACCTTCTTTTCGCGAGTCACTGGCGACAGGAGGTATCGCACGATCGGCACGGCCAAGAAAACGCCGACAACGCTGTTAAGAAGAACTCCCAGCTTGACAAGAGCCGCGCGTCTCGACATACCGTTTTCTGAGTTCATCGAGGTCCTCCTTGAGCTGTGTTCATCGAAGAAATCGGGTACGGTTGACCCGGGAACTTTGACCGCTGGCTCGAAAGCCATGCCACGACATCAGAAATGTCTAGGGCCGACATGGGTCGGCCTTCGACGTCACCGCGCCAGTCGGGCGTGCCCAACTCGGGACGGCCTGCAATGACTATCGTTCGAAGTTGTTGGTCGCTTACCAGTGCGAGGTATGAGCCATTCACAATCGAGCTGGCCTTGCTTCCGCCGCGACCGTTTGTTCCATGACAGGAGGAACAGTATGTGCGATACACATCGGCGCCACGTTGCGGATCTCCAGGAGCCGGTGCCGTATAAGGCGGTGGCGTTTGATCGCCGAGAGCATTGGGTTTCGCCCACGACCGGATCCCACTCACTAGCGCGTCGATCTGTTTTTCGGTGAGCATCCCGCCCGCAGTCTGTGCAAAAGCTGGCATCGGCGTGCCGGACACTCCGTTTGAAGCGATGCGGCGAATCTCGGTGTCGTCTGCAATTGCGAGAAAAACCGGATTAGCCAGAGAAATGGCGGCTCCGCCCTTACCGTCCACGCCGTGGCATCCTGCACAGTTCTGCCCGTAGAGCACACTAAAATTCACAATCTCATCGGGAGGGACAACGACGGAATCTCGCGCAGGACGGCCAGGTGAGTTGCTGCAAGCAACACATACAGCAACGACAAAAATCGTGAACGCGGCGCCGATCGCTTGGCAGTTCATCACCGGGATTCGTCTCCGTTCTTCTCATCGGGCGGCAGCGGTACCTCAAATCCAGCGCGGAGAGCGAAAGGAAGATACTGCCAGGTTCGTATACGTTCTTGTCGGGACACAACGACGCCCGCCACAATCCCGAAGCCGACTTGGGAAAGGGCGAACCAAGTCCACTCAATCCGCTGGTTAAGCAGTGGGTCCATCAACTCAACAAAGCTATGGACTAAGCCTGACCACAGTACGGGCGCAATCAATCCGCCCATGAGAACCGGGCGTCGGGGAAACATGGGCAGCGTCGCACCGTACAGAAGTCCGACGAGTAAGGAAATGAGCAAGTGGACGACGCTCGCAATGAGTAGGGAATCCCATTGAAACGCCGCAATTTGTTCCAGGGTGTGCCTGCCAGGAAAAAATCCGGCCGCCAGGACATTGATCGCATACCACATGCCCCGCCGACTGATAATCCCATACAACACCGCCAGAAAAGCCATGGCAACACCACCTGCCAAGCCCCCCTTTACACCTGCTGAGATTGGGTATATCTCCAGCGGCAATCGCGCTCGACGCAATTCTTGGGTCATCCATTCGATCGCCGCCACTCGTGAACGGCTGGTGCTGACGGGCACTACTCTTGCGACAGCGGCCACTGGTACATGCCGTTCGTGCGGCAGGACATCGCAGAACCATCCAATGCACCCGCTCACGGCTAAGATCGCACCAAGAAAACTCACGGACCAACTCGTGACTAAGCCCGCAAAAAGCAAAGCTAGGCCGAAGGCCAGTACGATCGGCCACGGTGTAGGCGCCGGCATTTCGATCGTTTCTGCTCTGTCGGCAGTCCGAACGACTGTACCTATGGTCATTTTGTTTTCCCTTTAGCGCCCAATCACATAGACGACGGTGAAGACCACGATCCAAACTACGTCTACGAAGTGCCAATAGAGAGACAGCACCTCGATGCGCTCGGTGTGCTCTTGCTTTACCGCTCCGAAAAGTGTGAATGCCATCACTGTGGTCAAGCCCAAGAGGCCCACGACCACATGAAAGCCGTGCAGCCCGACCACTGAGTAGTAGGTCGTTCCGAACAGGTTGGTACTGATCGTCAGGCCATCCCTATAAATCAGACGGTGCCATTCTGAGGCTGTTCCGTAAAGGAAGAGTGCCCCGAGTGTAATCGTCAGGGCCCACCCGGCACCAAAGCTTCGGACGTTGCCGCGGCGAAGGGCTTTGCCTGCGAAGTGAATCGTCAAACTGCTGGAAAGTAGGCAAACGGTGTAAAAGAAAGGTGGCGCGAGAATATCTCTTGGCATGGGTCCGGAGAGGCTTTTGCCAATGTAAAAGAGGTACGCCACGACAAAGATGGTGAAGATCGCCGCCTCGGCCGCGATCAAAGCGTACATTCCTACCCGCCCACGGCTGGGAAGCCTCCACTCGAGTGCCGTCAGGGGTAGCGTCAAGGATGTCGTAGTCATCGCGCTTGCTCCTTTACTCGTACTTCCAGTCCGGATCAGCCGGATGCTTAAGGTCCCACAGGGGGCGGCGGCTCTTAATTACCGGGATCGACGCGAAGTTATAGGCCGGAGGCGGCGAATTCGTGGACCACTCGAGTGTCCAGGCGTCCCACGGATCGCTTCCAGCGGCTTTGCCCCGGAAATAGGACCAGAGCAGGTTTCCCAAGAAGACCAAAATCCCGGCAGCCTGAAAGAAAACTCCGATGGTGACAATGAAGTTCCACGTGTCCCAACCCCGCCCCGGTTCGTAGGTGTAAATCCTTCGCGGCATGCCCAGCAGTCCTGGGATGTGCATGAAATCGAATGTCAGGTGAAAGCCGATAAAGAAAAGCCAGAAATGCAGCCTACCGAGCGTCTCGCTGTACATCTTCCCCGACATCTTCGGGAACCAGTAGTAAAAGGCTCCGAAAAGAGCGAAGAGAATGCCGCCGACAATCACATAGTGAAAATGCGCGACCACGAAATATGAATTACCTAAGTGCCAAGTGAAAGGCGCGACACTCAACATGACTCCAGTGAGGCCGGCCGCCAAGAATTGAAACAAAAAGGCAATGCAGAACAGCATCGGAGTCTTGAACTCAATCTTTCCTCCCCACATAGTGGCCAACCAGTTAAAGATTTTGATTCCGGTGGGGACGGCAATTGCCATAGTCGACAGAACGAAGAAGGTATTCACGTTTGCGCCCATGCCGACTGTGAACATGTGGTGAGCCCACACGCTCATGCTGATGAACCCGATCGCGACCGTGGCCCCCACCATCACCGAATAACCGAAGATCGGCTTGCGCGAGAAGACGGGGATGATCTCGGAGACGAAGGCGAAGGCTGGGAGGACCAGGACATAGACCTCCGGATGTCCGAAGATCCAGAAGAAATGCATCCAGATCACGGCGGAGCCTCCTGCCTGGGTGTCGAAGAAGTGTCCCCCAAGATAGCGATCGATCAGCAGCATAATTTGTGCAGCCGTCAGAGGACTGACGGCAAGGATCACCAAGCCGGCCATCACGAGGTTGAGCCAGGCGAACAACGGCATTTTAGCCAGGGTCATTCCTGGGCAACGCATGCAAAGCACTGTTGCCACGATATTGATCGCCGTACCGATGCTGCCAAAGCCGGAAACCAGCAGCGCCAGAGTCCAGAAGTCCGTACTGTGCCCGACCGAAAACGTCCGCGAAGTCAATGGTGCGTAGGCGAACCATCCAACGTCGGGCGCGTTACCCGCTCCATAAAGCCCGTTGGCCCCCACCAGGCTGAAGTAGAGAAGCAGTCCACCAAACGTGGTCATCCAGAAACTGAAAGCATTCAGACGCGGAAAAGCCATGTCCCGCGCACCAATCATGAGTGGAATCAGATAGTTTGCAAATCCGAACAGAACAGGCATCACCACGAAGAAAATCATGGTGGTTCCATGCATTGTGAACATTCGGTTGAAGACCGGGGGCGAAACAAAATCGTTGTGCGGACGGATAAGCTGGATACGGATAACAGTCGCCTCGATCCCGGCGATCAGGAGAAACACCAGGGCATAAATGATGTACAGAATGCCCAGCCGCTTGTGATCAACGGTCGTAACCCAATCGTGGAGCCTAGCGACAATAGGACGCGATGCTAGTTCCGTTCTCGGCAGTGCGAGGGCATCAGTCGACATCGGGCGATCTCCTCAAAGTCTCTAACGAGGTGCTCAACGAAGCGTCTCCAAATAGGCTGTCAACGCGTCTAGCTCCTGCTCGTTCAACTCCATCGCTGGCATTAAGGAACCAGGCTTGATCGTGTTGGGATTTCGAATCCAGAGCCTGAGATTTTCCGGGGTATTGGGGGCTGCGCCGGCCGCGATCGTGTCTCGGCTCATCAGGTGCGTGAGGTCCGGACCGAATCGCCCGTTGGCCACTGTGCCCGACACAGTGTGGCAGTTGATGCAGGCGGTTGTTTCGAATATGCGTTGTCCCTGAGAAACAGCGTCATTTACAAACGCCGGCTGGCGTTGCTGTCGAATCCACCGGTCAAATTCATCCTTCGAGTGGACATAAACACGCAGCAACATCTTGGCGTGTTGGGTCCCGCAATACTGCGCACACTGGCCGAGGTAAACTCCGGTCTCCTGCGGGTCGATCCACATAGTGTTGGGGTGGTTGGGAATCAGATCAGTCTTACCTCCCAACCGTGGGACCCAAAAACTGTGGTCAGTATCGGCGGATAGGAGCTTAATGAAGGTCGGGGTCGGATGGACTGGGTTACTTACGGGCACATGCAGTTCATTTGCCGTTACCACCCCCAGATCTGGGTAACGATACTCCCACCAGAACTGGTGGCCGATCGCTGTAACCGCGATCGCGTTGCCGGACGGCGTTGTTTTCTGAACGATGGCAATCACTCGTGCTGTCGCCATGAACAATGCGACGACGATGAGAATCGGAATGATAGTCCATGCCAATTCCACCTGATTGCTGCCGTACACCTGGGGGGGCTCTCGGCCGTCGTCATTCTCTCTCTTTCTGAACTTCACCACGGAGTAGAGCAGCAAGGTGAAGACAACTAAGAAAATGGCTCCTGTGACCGCCAGCACAAACAGAGACAGTTCGAAGATCGATTTCGCCGGGGTCGACGCGGGAGCAAAGATATTTGTCGGGCTCAAGGGCGGGGACGTGTCTGCAAAAGCTGCCGCTGCACCGCAGATCCAAACGACAACCTGCGACAGCAGTACTCGCCAGTTACTTGAGCCACGAGATCGCAATTGATTTCCTTACTCCGGCGGGCCAGAGAACTAGAATCTGAGTTTCTCCACCAATGCACTACATACTCACAACTCGGCCCAACAACGCCTATGACGCTGCCAACCCGGGTTCCTCCCCGGGTCAGGACTTATGCTTTGGAGTCCTGGAATCCAGCGTCGAAACCATTCTCTGTGCCGCTAACGGGATGGCCACATGCCCAGACAGCACGATCTCCCTTGCCGAAACTTCCTGTCCGTAAATCTGCTTATTGGCGCCATTGTCTGGACGAATGGTTGATCCCTCGAGTGCGATCCCTACAAACCCACCGCGGGCGCGAGAATAGCTCAAGATGTCCGCACGCAGGGTGGCGTCGGTTTCTGCCGAAGCTGTGCGCCCGACAGGGCCTGCCGCAACCGACGCATCTGCTCCAAGCTTGACTTTACTGGTGAGAATTCCACTCGCACCCCGTTCGTTCATTACCAGCAGGACAAAGTCTGTGGCCTCGCCACCTATTTGGAGGCCAAAGCTGCCGCCCTCCAGAGCCATCATGGTGGGCGCCCCCCAAGGTCCCCTGAAATCCTGACCTTTGCGACAGGACATCGCACCTCGCCCGTAACTTCCACCAACAATGAACGCGGCCTTCAAAACAGACGGAAAAACAACCACACAATCCGCCTTGTCGAGCAAGTCCTGGGGGATGTCGTCGGGAACATCCAGAATTTCCTTCAACACAGTGCCGCTGTTCTCCAAGCGGTTCGCGTCTTTTTCCTGATCAGCTGCGGAAGCCGAAGAGGAAAAAATGGCCATAACGACGAACAGCATGCTCATCAGATAGGTAATTGGTTTCTTCATGACGGTTCTCCTTGCTCGGTTTCGAGCGACAAGATAAGGAACTTGCTCTTCATTTCTCTACACAGACCTCATAGAAACTCCGGGCCCAATCGCCGGAGCCGCAGCGAAGGGCTCGGTTGCAACCTACTCGCCCTGCCCGAGGCTCTGGTTCACCAGAACTTTGATATCTACGTGACGGTTGAGTTCGCGGTCATAGGCGTCCTTGTTGCTGACTGCCGGATGGGTGGCTCCATAGCCGACCGGCACGAGAATGCGCCGCAGCGGAATGTCCCCTTCTTCCCGCAGGTACTGTGCGACGACTGCCGCCCGTTCTTCGCTGAGCTTTTGGTCCGCTTCTTTGCTTAAGGTATTGGAAGCGTATCCGGCGATCTCGATCAGGTAGCCATCCAGTGACCTGGCAATGCCAGCGAGATTGTCGAGGTCTTTCTTGGCCCTTTCGTCCAAGACAGCTGAATCCCTGGCAAAGAAGACGTCAACCTCAAACTCGTTCTTGTAGTCGTCCAACTCCGACACGCGCTTATTCAGCATGGATACAGCTGTCGCATCCGCGACGCCGACAGCGCCTGCGGCTTGTGCCCCTGCACCCGCTCGAGTAGCTGAGACCATTGCCTGATCTGCTGAGGATTGCGCCTGGTCCGCCGCCGCAATGCCTTGCTGCGCCGCGCTGGCCGCCTCTTTTGCAGCTTTTCTGTCCGCCATGACCTCTTGCTGTTCGGCCACTTCAACCGCGAACTCGTCGGGACTGAAAGATATCTTCTCAGCCTCGAGTCGACCCTTTGCATCGCCTCTGCCTTCAGCTTCTATCGTTAGCCCGGGTACCATAGCCGTCACATCCAGATCGGCGTGGCGAAAGAACTGCAGATGTCCTCTCTTGCGTTCAATCCTTGTGTTGTCGGTGATGTTCACGACGACGACCTGCCCGGACCTTTTGTTTTTGATCCGAACTGTGTCGCCATTGCGCGACAGAATCAGGCCGGTGACTTTGACTCTTTCGTTGACGGGAATATCAGAAGTTCCTGTCGACGCTGCGTACAACAGCGTCCCCAACAGAACGAGGGAGATTGCGCAGCCCAGCGCGGCACCACTCCATTTGCTAATCGTTAGTTTCACCGAACTTCCTCCCTAATCTTATTTTCGTAAGCCGACGGCCTCAGACTGCGCAACGTTGCGAGCGATTCATACGGTAAGAGCTGCCGTTTGGCATTCTCCCTTACCACATGCAACGCGCTTGCCAAAATGCAATTGTGCAGTAGGCACGCCGGAGGTCATTAAATGGAGGGAAATTGAGACTTGCGGGATTGCTACTTCAACGACGCAGCCGGAACTAGTGTCGGCCGTCGGTCACGTGTCCATCCTGCGGTCACGGCATCCTTGAGACTCGAGCAAATCGAACGGGCGGATGCAGGATCTGCGGAATTCCTCGCCGCACATCAAGCGCCGCAACCCGTTCAAAAGGAACCTGGGCTGCTGGTGGTTCGGGTGGCTCAGTCACAGTGCGTTCTTATGATTGCGTTTGGCACATCTCGTGCACTAGCGGAACCAGAATGTGAACGCAGAAAGAGTAAACCAAAATGAAATCACTCGTCATTCATATGATGCATATGTGTGAGCTGGCGAAGAGTAGAACTCTCGCCATCTTGATCGCGGTTATTCTCCCAACCATCTCGCCGCTAGCCTTCGCCGATGGCGGTACCTGGTCTCTCGACTGCGCTGCTTCCAGCGCGCTGTTGTTTCAGGGTTCCGCGGCGAATCCAGACTCCGTGAACACAGGTGTCGCGCGTGTGACCGGGAACGTGAAGCTTGACACAAACGATCTTGAAAACTCCGTCTTCAATCTCAGTATCTATCCGGCGGATGAGCAGTGGGGAGAAGCTCTCAGTCCTGAGAGCACTTTGCCGGCTGGCTACGTTCCTGACGCGACCGCTCATACTCTGCTGACGTTTGCGTCCAAGCGCATTCTGAGGATGGGGGACGGCAAATTAGAAGTCATCGGGGATCTGACATTGACGCGCGTGGAACGCACCGTGACCCTCACGAAAGCCTATGCTCGACCGGTCTATGGTGATCCTGTCGTTCATACCGAAACTCGCGAAGTCAGGCTTCTATTTCCAAACTTGAGCGCCGCACTTTCAGCAGGCCCTTTGAGGCGAGTAAATCTTAAGGAAAAACGCAACCTGGATCTGTCGGGGTCGGCCCACATCGGCTATGAAGATTTTCCTGGACTGTTAAGTGCGATACGAGCTACCAATTGGCCTGTTGTTGTGCAGAACGAGCGCTGTCAGATGCCGTCTACGGTCGGTGAGGGTTACCACGGGCCCACGTGCACAGGAACCGTGATTGCAGCGACCAGCCGGGACAACTGTCACATGCCGACCACGGTCGGAGGAGAAGACTACAGCGGGCCCATCTGCGCACCGCCTTCAGGAAACCAGACGACAATCGTGCTGGACCTGAGAATGGTTCCCACTAGTGCTGATGCAGCAACAGCAATCCATTCGGGGACGTCGCAACTCGATAAGTATTAACTTGGGGTACGAAGTGTCAGTGCATTGACACTATCCCCCTTCCCCTTGCAACTCACTAAGCTTCCTTGTCATGCGCTCGGGATGCTCGGAGCCGCGCTGCTCTTGATTCCGCTCGTACTGCGAGAGGTGCAGTCGTAACGAAGACACGACAGAACGAGATGATGCGCTCCCCAGGTGAGATGCGCCATCTGTACCTTCATGGTCTCACGCCACCATACGATGCGTGATCAGTTACTGTCTGATCACGCACAAGTTGATGCACCGGACCGCAATCACACCTGTCCTTCGATGGCTCTGAGCCTCTCTTGCCTGATCTATCTGAACATGGGCGACCGTATTTAGCCTCGACGGGACGCTAACCTAATCTTCGTCAACCTAACGTAATGAGCTTGTTTTGTTCTTTATTAGCAGCGACTGCTGCGCGGTGATCTCTACCTTCACACCGTCGATAGTCACTGGGGGACATGCCAGCATGGAGCTCAAAGGCTCTCGCGAAACTAGAGGTGTGATGATAGCCAAGCGTATCTGCGATCTGTTTAATCGGCATATCAGTCGTTGCCAACATCTTCATCGCCGCTTGAAAGCGGCAGTTGCGGCGAAATTCTCTCACTGTGAGACCGGTTTCAGTTTTAAACAAATGGCTCAGCCTTGAGATGCTCAGGGTACAACCACTGGCAAGGTCCGCGAGCGTGCGGGATGAGTTTTCATCCAAGAGCCGAACGGCTCTGTCGATCCGGAAATCCCTCTTGATCACTTCCATAAATCGTCGTCCTAACTGATCTCGCAGGCGGTACCGCCTGCCTGTTTCTAGGTCACGCTCAGCCTGAATTGGGCCTAGCGAAAGTGATTCGGTAGCACAAGATCAACAATCTTGCAGGCGCGCCACCTGAGAACTGCTCCAAGGGCGACGAGACTCAGGCCCTGGGCCCGGTCTGCGCTGACATTAGAGGGCATGGATAGTTGTCCTCGGTCTACCGCAAGGTCGGCTAAAGCAGCACCGTGCTCCCACTGACATAGGCTAGCAGCGCTCGACTTGATCAGGCATTTCGAACGTTAACGCAAGCGGACCGGCTCAAATGGCCCAGCCTGTGGCACTAAGGCTTTATACCTGCGCCTTCCACGGCAAGGGCCCAGTTTCCTTTTGTGGGGGATGGTTGAGCTCTCCAACTGGCCAGCCCATGACCTTTTCCAGCCGCGAGTAAAAACGCCGAGTGCTAACAAGAAACCGCCAACGCCAGGCGATGACTCAACTATGCAATGACCCCCTGGCCACTGGCATTCGGTGCAGTTTCCTGCCGCTTGCAAGGCATTTCGATCGCCATCTGAGGGAAGCACGGGCATTTACTTCGTTGGCAAGCAGTTGTGTGCAAGTTTGCGAGCGACCCTCCGCCTCACTCTTCCTCGCTGTCCAAACTTTGACACGAAGTTCACGTTCCGAGTCCATTTGTTCGACACCAAGTCCATATATCGACACCCCAAGTCCCATAAGGGGATCGCCGGAGCTTTATCGAGCCAACGTACACCGAAACAAAAGACATCTTCACCAGCGCCCCATCCCGGGGCTCGCCATCGGCCGGTGCTGAGAAAAACTCAACCAGGTTCCAAAACCCAGTCCCTGGCCCTCCTTGCTTAACGTTGTTCAGCTGGGTTGGTAGCCTACGTGCTACTCATTCTGGGGGGGAACATGTGATTCTTGTTGTGGCTGACCATGCGGTTCGTCAAGCCGAGGCCGACGAAGGACTAGTTGACCTAATGAACCGTCTTTGGTGTAACGATTCCCCGTGCTGTCACAACTGTGGAAGGGTTCTCGTGGACGCAAGTCAGGTCTGACACTCAAGAGAAGATAGCGATAAGGCGAGAGCCATGGCTACGAGACGAAGATTCCTCGGGTTTGCAGCCGCGACCGTGATGAGCGCCGGAATGGGCCGGCAAGCCTGGGCAGCTGACACAAAGAACGGCGTTCCCTTCCGCATTCTCGGGCACACTGGCGAGAAAGTGTCGATAGTGGGCATTGGCGGTTATCACCTGGCGAGACCCGGGGTGAGTGCAGAGGAAAGCATTCGCATCGTCCGGGTCGGCCTCGACCAGGGCATCAACTTCCTCGACAACTGTTGGGATTACAACGGCGGAGAGAGCGAACTCCGCATGGGTAAGGCGTTAGGCGACGGCTATCGGGAAAAAGCATTCTTGATGACGAAGATCGATGGCCGAAACAAGGCAACCGCAGCAAGCCAGATCAATGAGTCGTTGAAGCGCCTGCAGACCGACCGCATCGATCTCTTGCAGTTCCACGAGGTCATTCGCGATAACGACCCGGACCGCATCTTCGCTGTCGGAGGCGCACTCGAAGCTGTGCTGGAAGCGACAAAAGCGGGGAAAGTCCGCTACATCGGATTCACCGGGCACAAGAGCCCCGACATCCATTTGAAGATGCTGGCCACGGCGTCCGCTCATCAATTTACATTTGACGCAGTGCAGATGCCCCTCAACGTGATGGATCACCACTTCAACAGCTTCGAGGCCAGGGTCCTTCCCGTTCTGCAGAAGCAGAACATCGGGGTGCTGGGCATGAAGCCCATGGGCGATCCGTTCATTCTCCAGAGCAAGACCGTGACCGCCCTCGAATGCCTGCATTACGCCATGAATCTGCCGACCAGCGTGGTAATTACGGGATGCGATTCCCTTCCAATCCTGCTGCAGGCTCTGAATGCGGCGCGCAGTTTTCAGCCGATGGTCAAACAGGAAGTGGCCGCACTGGTCGCGAAAACCGCAAAGGCAGCCCAGTCGGGCGAGTTTGAAATGTACAAAACCAGCCGCCACTTCGACGGCACATACCAAAACCCGCAGTGGCTGGGATAGGAAGGCAGCGGCCTCCGACCAGTATCGTTGCGTCCGGACAAAATAGTGGGAATTATGGGCGGGGCTGTGACCCTGCATTTCCCGCATGGGTTATCAGTCTGCCGCCCCGTCGAACTCCCGTTGCTTACTTGCGCTTCCATTCTGACCTGACGACCCAACTTCACGAATGCACGTTGTTCCAGTCAAGAGAAGGATTGCCAGAGAGCCAACGGGGCAATAGATCGACTTCTTACAGAACTGGGATCCTCAGGTTACTTGGACTTCTACTTCGATCAGAAAAAGTGTCGTCTCAAGACCCGTTCGAGTACTGACGCGCTATCAGCCTGCCGACACTCGAGACTTCATTCGAGCTTTACTGCTGAACACAAAACCTTGGAAACCCTCATGCTAGCGGCGAGGCAAAGCTTGGAGATCTGCAGGCCATCCGTCGAGATGACGTAGCCGCCGAGAACTCACCATCTACGGGGAGTTCCCTCAAACTCGCTCGGGTTGGTAGAACGAACGGACCAACGGCAAGAATAGCCGAGCTCAGCGATCCGAGAACAGACCTGGGAAGGACGGAATTGTGGTGGCGAATCAAATGGCGACAAAAGGGCGCGAGGGGCAATCAATAAAGCGACAGAAACCGAGTCGCTCACAGCATACGGCGAGTCTCTTGCGCGAGAAGCTCCATTTCGAAATGGAGTACAGAATAGTCGATAAAAGAGGGTCGCAGAAAAGCAGAATGGGTTTGCGCGCACTCCCACATGTCTGTTTTCAGCTTCTCAGGCAGGGGTTGGTGCGTTTTGCTGTATCAACTGCTGAGCTTTCAGCTCAGCCCAGAATTCAGCCGGAATCTTAGTTTGCATTGAGGTATAGTCTGCGAGAATCTGTTGTTCACTGCTAGCGCCGACGACCAAAGCTGCGGCCACGTCCGGTGACGCAGAGAACTGAAGCGCAGCTGTGCGAAGGTCTACTCCGTGATTCGCCGCCACTTCACGCAGTTTTGTTCGTTTTTCCAGGAATTCGGTGGGTATCTTATACGACTCTTTTCCATAGTTGTAGCGCGGACTCCCCGAGATGAATCCGGCGTTCAGTGAGGAACCAACCACCAGAGAGGCGTTCTTTCTTCGGACTGCCGGAAAAAGCTGGTTTAGCGCATTCTTGTGATCGATCAAGGAATACTGCGATGCCATGAGACAGACATCCGGATCGGCTTCCCTTAATACTCGCAGAATCGGTTCGGGTGTATTGACGCCGATTCCCCAGCCTTTGATCAATCCCGCTTCCCGCATACGCGTTAGTTCTGGAAAGGCACCCTTCGCGGCGATGTCGAATTGTTCCTGCCAACTCGACGGCAACAACTTATTATCCGAAGAAATGTCATGGACAAAAACGATGTCAAGGCTATCGATGCCAAGTCTTTGCAGACTATCCTCGATCGAACGCCTTACGCCCGATGACGTGTAATCGAAAATTACGTCGTTGGGTGAGGGCGAGAAAGGGAACAGTTCGCGGTTCTTGGCTGTCGTCGATGCCTTTAGCAGTTTTCCCACTTTGGATGAGATGACATATTCACTTCTTTTCTTGTTGTGAAGAAAGTTGCCATACCTTCTCTCGGCGAGACCCAGCCCATACCAGGGAGAAACGTCATAATAGCGAATGCCAGCGCTCCAGGCGGCTTCCAGGATCGCGTACGCATCCTTATCAGTTACCATCGCAAATTCATTGCCCAGCGGAACGCCTCCCAAGCCGAATTTGAAAGGCAGCTTGTAATGGATGTTGCTACCACTGCTCGTGCTATTTTCCATGTTATTCATGCTCCTGCCATCGCTTGTATTGTCCTGCGCTGATGCACTCCCAGGCAGAAGGGCCGCGGCCGCGGTGATGGCCGATCCTTTGACGGCGAGATTGAGAAAGTCTCTTCTTGTGCTCATACTCGTTACCCGGGTCAATGCCGATCGTTTTCAATCGACAATTGCTGCGGATAAATCTCCGTTCACGCGGCGTCACAGTTGTTCTAATCCGCAGCGCTACTCTTGTTCTCTGGGAAGTCGGCACTGGTCGTGACGCTCTCCCACGCGGCAATTTCCTCATGCCAATCCGAAAGTTTGTGGCGAAAGCGCGTGAGTGCGACCCGGCCGAGAATGAGATGCAAGGGCGGTTTAGGAGAGTTTGCGGCGGTTATGATCGCCTCAACCGCTTTCTGCGGATCTCCCGGCTGCTTGCCGGACTGCGTTTTCAAATACTCGCGGGCCTTGCCTGCCGTTGTCGCATAATCGGGCAATTGTCGCCTAGCAAGCTTGCTGGATCGCCCGAGGAAGTCGGTGCGAAAGGGCCCCGGCTCGACCACGGTCACGCGCACTCCGAGTGGCTTCACTTCTCCCGCCAATGCCTCGCTGAATCCTTCCACGGCAAACTTTGTCGCGTTGTAGAAACCCCATCCCGGAGAGCCGATCAGTCCGCCGATGGAGGACAAATTGAAGATATGTCCGCTGCGGCGCTGACGAAAATGCGGCAGGAAGGCGCGGGCACCCGAATGAGGCCGTAAATGTTAGTCTGGAACATCGGTTCGAACTCATCCTCAGACACTTCCTCGATAGCGCCGTTCACGCCATAGCCTGCGTTGTTGACGAGAATGTCCACATGGCCGAAGGCGGCAAGTCCTCGCTGCGCAATCGAAGTGATTTCATTCGGGTTGGTGACATCGAGCTTCAAGGTGTGGATGTGGTCTGGATATTGTCGCGCGAGACGCGATAACTTTGAGACGTCGCGGGCTGTCGCAATTACTCGCTCTCCGCGCTTCAGCGCTTCTTCTGCGAGAACATACCCAAAGCCTGTTGAAGTTCCCGTGATAAACCAGACGCGCGAGAATGTGGATTCTTCCATTCATTTGTGCTCCTTACCTCGCTCATGCAAAGAGCGTGCCATACGCTCGTTTGCAAATACCGCATTTGCAGGGTGGAATCGATCCACCCTCCTCGATCAATGTCCTTTCACCGACGTTGCAGTCCGCATTTCGACACTAGATTCGTGGCAAATATCCCGTTGAGATTTCGGGTGAGGCAGCGCCGGTCTCTATCGAGTCGATCAAGATCCGGAGCAAGCTGGTATCACGTGCGCATGCGCATGGATCTGGCTTGTCCTCCTTATTATAGGTTGTTTGTTTTCGCGGATTCCGGGCAGATCGTGCACCTTAGAGAACCTGACTGTGCAGTGCAACAGGTTCCATCAACTTGTCCCAGAGAAATTGGACCAGTGCCTCGACATCCGATGCACTGACGTTAAGACGCTTCCCCAGGTGAAACTGGTACCGAAACGTGTCGAGAGATGTGCCAGTGGTCAGCACGCGCTCGTGTCCCAATATACGCACTACGTCAGCCAGCGCGTCCACCGGATCGGTTACGACCAGAATGAGCGAATCGGGAGCGGAGTAGTGGATCTTCGGGACGATGTCCTGAAAGAGTGCAGCATTCGCCTCGAGCAACCGGAGCCTTCCGACGGGATCGCAGCGATCGGTTGCGCCTCCGCCTTTCTCGTTGACTCCGGCAGTGATCATCACCACCGACGAGGCAGCCAGATCGGAATAGTTGCCGTCCCGCACCGCAATCGGCAGCGACAGGACCGCGCCGTATTGGACGTTCGTCACGACGCCCTGGGCCTCGCTTGCGGTCCCGGTTGACCAGCACGACCTCGCGCGCACTTCCACGCATAACCAACGACAAAAGGCACGCGGAGCCGACCGCGCCCGCTCCAATAATTCCGACCTTCATATCTTCCGCCGTGGGTCTGTAGAGGCGCATGTTTGTTGGATGTGCAGGGCTCGGCCTTGGTAAGAGCGATGCAAGTGCAAGTGCGTGCGCCGTCTGTGCTGGCACGCCGGGCGGGAAATGGAGTATGTTGTGAATACGCGCTCAAACTGGTGTTCTGACTTGCCGTTGTTCGCCACGGTGCCGCTGTGCTCTCACTGTCGGAACTCGTAACAATACGGGGAATCGCACGTGGTGGTGATCGGCATTGACGCCACTTGAAGCGGCTGCTGAATCGAAGCATCTCGGGATGGATCTCTCGGACTACACTCTCGACACGCTTCACAGGCACGGGGAGTTCGTGCTTTGCAGGGGTCACCCCCGAACGGGCACGAACCCGCATCCGCCCTCTGTTCTCGTGCTGATGTCGAGATCTGAGCATCCCCGACCAGAGAGTGTCCGGATGCTGGAACACGAGCACTCCCTGCGGGCCGAGCTGGATCCGGCATGGGCAGTCCCGCCAGTTGAGCTCACGCTATACGAGGGGCGAACCGTGCTTGTCCTCGAGGATCCCGGGGGCGAGCTCGCTCAACTGGTCGGAACGCCGATGGAGATGGGACGGTTCCTGCGCGTTGCGATCGGTCTTGCTGCCGCACTCAGGCAGCTGCACGGTCGGGGCCTCATCCACAAGGACCTCAAACCGGCCAATGTCATGATCGAGCCCAGCACCGGCCGGGTCTGGCTGATGGGCTTTGGGATCGCCTCTCGATTGCCGCGCGAGCGCCAGTCAGCGGAGCCTCCCGAATTCATCGCGGGAACACTCGCCTACATGGCCCCCGAGCAAACTGGAAGGATGAATCGTTCGATCGATTCACGCAGTGATCTCTATGCCCTCGGGGTCACGCTGTACGAAATGCTGACCGGCACTCTGCCCTTTACGGCATCCGATCCGATGGAGTGGGTACATTGCCACATAGCCAAACAGCCGCTGCCGCCTGCCGAGCGGCGAAAAGACGTTCCGCGCTCCGTATCGGGAATCATTACGAAGTTGCTCGCCAAGACTGCTGAGGAACGCTATCAGACCGCGGCCGGCTTGGAGAGCGATCTTCGCCGCTGCAATGCTGAATGGGAGCGCGAGCGCCGAATCGGCGAATTCTTGTTGGGCGAACATGATACGCCAGACCGGCTACTGATTCCTGAGAAACTTTACGGACGACAGCGCGAGGTCGAGACCCTGCTCGCCTCGTTCGACCGCGTCGTCAAGAGTGGCACTCCGGAGTTGGTGCTGGTCTCCGGATATTCAGGTATTGGCAAGTCCTCCGTCGTCAATGAGCTGCATAAGGTGCTCGTTCCGCCGCGCGGCCTGTTCGCGTCCGGCAAGTTCGATCAGTACAAGCGGGACATCCCCTATTCCACGCTCGCGCAAGCCTTTCAGAGCCTCATCCGGGCCCTTCTCACCAAGAGCGAGGCCGAGTTGAACAGCTGGCGCGGGGCGCTTCGTGAGGCGTTAGGGCCGAACGGACTGCTGATTGTGGATCTCGTTCCTGAGTTGAAACTCATCATTGGAGAACAACCACCAGTCTCTGATCTTGAGCCGCAGGACGCGCAAAGGCGTTTCCAACTGGTGTTCAGGCGGTTTATCACCGTATTCGCCCGGCCGGAGCACCCGCTCGCTCTGTTCCTCGACGACCTGCAATGGCTCGACGCGGCGACGCTCGACTTGCTGGAGGATCTCTTGACCCGATCGGATCTGCAACACCTGATGCTGATCGGCGCTTATCGGGACAACGAGGTCGATGCCATGCATCCGCTGGTGCGCAAGCTTGAGGCCGTCAAGAACGCCGGTGCGAGGATAGAGGAGATCGCGCTTGCGCCGCTCGCCAGCGAACACCTCGCGCAGTTGATTGCGGATGCGCTTCGCTGCGAACCGGAGCGCGCTGCGCCCCTCGCGCAACTGGTGCATGAGAAGTCGGGTGGCAATCCGTTTTTCGCCCTTCAGTTCATGTCTGCGCTCGCCGAAGAGGGCTTACTCACCTTCGATCATGACGCTGCGCGATGGTCCTGGGATCTCAATCGCATTCACGCCAAGGGTTACACCGACAATGTGGTGGACCTGATGGTCGGGAAGCTGACCCGCCTGCCGGTTGAAACCCAGGCTGCATTGCAGCACCTTGCCTGCCTCGGCAACGTCGCCGAAATCACGATACTTTCTGTCGTTCACAGGACCTCGGAGGAGGAGATCCACTCGGATCTGTGGGAGGCGGTCCGCCTGGAGTTGATTATGCGTCGGGAAGGCGTTTACCGGTTTGTCCATGACCGCGTCCAGGAAGCCGCCTATTCATTGATCCCGGCAGACCTGCGCGCTGCGGCCCATCTCCGGATCGGAAGGCTGCTCGCGGCGCACACGCCCCCGGAGAAGCGGGAGGAGGCGATCTTCGAGATCGTCAATCAGCTCAACCGTGGCTCCGCGCTGATCACCGCACGCGACGAGCGCGAGCAGTTGGCCGAGCTCAACCTGATTGCGGGCAAGCGCGCGAAGGCGTCTACTGCTTATGCCTCGGCGCTCACTTATCTCGTAGCCGGCGCGGCGCTGCTGGTGGAAGACTCGTGGGAGCGCCGGCACGAGCTCACCTTTGCGCTGGAGCTGCACCGGGCCGAATGCGAGTTCCTGACCGGCGCGCTGGCGGAGGCGGAGCAACGCCTGGCGGCTCTGTCAAGCTGCGCCGCAACGACGGTGGAACGAGCCACGGTCACCTGCCTGCGGGCGGATCTGTACACGACCCTTGATCAGAGCAAGCGTGCCGTCGCCGTCGGTCTCGACTATCTCCGGCATCTGGGCATCGATTGGTCGCCGCACCCGAGCGAAGAGGAAGCACGGCGCGAATACGAGCGGGTCTGGTCGCAGCTCGGCGGCCGCACGATCGAGGAGCTCGTCGATCTGCCCTTGATGACTGATCCGGCGTCCCTTGCGACCCTCGATGTGCTCACCAAGCTCGGGCCGGCTGCATTCTTTACGGATCTCAACCTACATTCCCTGGTCGTCTCGCGAGCGATCAATCTGACCCTCGAGCGCGGCTACAGCGACGGTTCGTGCCCCCATTTTGAATGGCTTGGCGCGGTCGCCGGCACGTGCTTCGGTGACTACCAGGCCGGGTTTCGCTTCGGCCAGCTCGGCTATGATCTGGTCGAAAAACGTGGACTGAAGCGTTTCCAGGCCAGGACCTATAATAACTTTGCAGTTCAAGTCCTCCCTTGGACGAGACATGTCAAGGCTGTCCGCGATCTGCTGCGTCGGGCGTTCGAGGCCGCAAACAAGATCGGCGACCTTACCTTTGCAGCCTACAGCTGTGCCAATCTGAACGCGAACCTTCTCGCGGCGGGCGATCCGCTCGTCGAGGTGCAACGCGAGGTCGAGCATGGCCTCGCGTTTGCGCAGAGGGCGCGGTTCGGGTTCGTCGTTGACCTCATCAGCCCGCAGCTTGGGCTGGTCCGGACACTGCGTGGGCTGACGGCGAAATTCGGCTCCTTTGACGATAAGCAGCTTGACGAGCTGCGGTTGGAGCACCGTTTCGCCGGTAATCCGGATTTGGCGCCTGCCGAGTACGGGTATTGGATCTGCAAGCTGCAGGCGCGCTTCATGGCCGGCGATTATGCGTCGGCGATCGAGGCCTCATCAAGGGCGCAAAAGCGGCTTGGAGCATGGCAATCAACTCTGGAAACGGCGAACCATTACTTCTACGGAGCGCTTGCCCGAGCGGCATTCTACGACTCGGCATTGCCCGACGAGCGGCAGCAGCATCTGGAGGCTCTGGCCGCTCACCACCGGCAGTTGGAGGTCTGGGCAGTGAATTGCCCGGAGAATTTCGAAAACCGCGCTACGCTGGTCAGCGCAGAGATCGCACGTATCGAGGGCCGCATACTTGATGCCGAGCATCTTTACGAGCAGGCCATCCGATCGGCACGCGCAAACGGCTTCATCCACAACGAGGCGCTCGCCAATGAACTGGCCGGGCGCTTCTACGGGGCGCGCGGTTTCGAGCCGATCGCACAGCTTTACCTGCGAAACGCCCGCCAGTGCTACCTGAGCTGGGGAGCCGACGGCAAAGTGCGGCAACTCGACCAGCTCTATCCACACCTCCGCAAGGAAGAGCCGGCGCCCGACGCGCGCCGCACGATCGGCACGCCGATCGAACACTTGGAGCTCGCAACGGTCCTCAAGATCTCGCAGTCGGTGTCCGGCGAAATCGTCCTGGAAAACCTCATTGACTCGCTGCTCCGCACCGCCATCGAGCACGCCGGGGCGGAACGTGGACTGCTCATTCTGCCGCGCGGTGCCGAGCTGCGGATCCAGGCGGAAGCGACTATCGGCGGCAGTTCCGTCGCGATCGCTCTGCGTGACGCGCCAATCTCCAGCGCTGAACTGCCGGAACCCGTAGTTCAATATGCCGCGCGAACACAGGAGAGTGTCATCCTCGATGATGCGTCGGCTCGAGGCTCGTTCTCGAATAGCGAGTACATTCGTCGCGCACACGCGCGGTCCATCCTGTGCCTCCCGCTCGTAAAACAAGGCCGGCTGATTGCCGTGCTCTACCTCGAGAACAACTTGGCGGCCAATGTGTTTACTCCGGCGAGAATTGCGGTGTTAAACGTGCTCGCCTCGGCGGCTGCGATTTCGCTCGAAAACAGCCGTTTGTATCGTGAGCTCCAGGAACGCGAAGCGAAGATCAGGCGCCTTGTGGACGCCAATATTGTCGGGGTGTTGATCTCGAGACTTGAAGGCCAGATCCTCGAGGCCAATGACGCCTTTCTCCAGATGGTCCAGTACACGCGTGACGACGTCACCTCAGGAAGACTCCAGTGGACAGAGCTGACGCCTCCCGAATGGCAGGCCGTCAGCGAACGATCGGTGGCGCAGCTCAGAGCGAGCGGCACCTGCGAAATCTTTGAAAAGGAGTACTTCCGTAGCGATGGCAGCCGCGTGCCCGTGCTGGTCGCTGCCACGGTGATTGGGGACGCCCGGAACGAGACCCTGGCATTCGTGCTCGACCTCACGGAGCGCAAGCGCGCAGAGGAAGAGCGCGAGAGACTGCGTCAGGCCCAAGCCGACTTAGCCTATATGAGCCGGGTAATCACCGTCGGGGAATTGGCGGCATCGCTGGCCCACGAGATCAAGCAGCCGATCGCCGCCGCGGTGATGAATGCCAAGACGTGCGCGCGGTGGCTACAGCGTGATGCGCCCGATATTGCTGAGGCGTGCGAGGCTGCATCGAGAATCGTCAAGGACACAATGCGCGCTGCCGAGATCATCGACCGCGTTCGCTCACTCTACAGGCGAGATACGCCACAACGGGAGCTGGTCGACTTAAACGAGATCGTTCGAGAGATGATCGTTCTTCTGAACGATGAAGCGAATCGATACTCTATCCCGATCCGCGCCGAACTCACCCCAAGTTTGCCCAAAGTAATGGCCGATCGCGTGCAACTTCAGCAGGTACTGATGAACCTCATGCTGAACGGCATCGAGGCGATGAAAGATACAGGCGGTGAACTGACGGTAACGTCAAAGAGGACCGAGGATGGCCAATTACTGATTTCGGTGAGTGATTCGGGCGTCGGGTTTCCCGTCGAGGAAAGCGAGCGCATTTTCAAGGCGTTCTTTACTACCAAACCGCAGGGCACCGGTATGGGACTCTCTATCAGTCGGACGATCGTCGAGTCACATAGCGGTCGTCTGTGGGCGAGCGCTAATACAGGACGGGGCGCAACGTTTCATTTCTCTCTGCCGACCGAAGCTCAGGCGGTTGCAATGTCGCCAGAAGTAGCTTGATGCTGCGAACTTCCTGGGCTTTTTGAGGTCCTTTGCGGTTAGCTCTTTGTTCCTTAACCAATGGAAACAACAACCATCAGTACGACTGAAAAGCTCTCCGCCTCGCGCTGGATGGTGCTTACCATCATTGTACTCGTGCAGTTCCAGCTACAGTTAGTAACGTTTGCTCCTGCAGCTGTCGCCAGCCCTATCATCTCGAACCTCCAGCTGACCCGAACGGAATTCGGCCTAATCATGTCGGCTCTAAACATTACGATTGTGAT
>WNFO01000066.1_pt1 | contig 92161 bp, 77 predicted proteins | sample 5400251 | NCBI WGS metagenome assembly WNFO01 (sample SAMN13153354, study PRJNA577476) | soil metagenome | isolation source: 100 cm saprolite under Madrone tree | place: USA:California | collected 2016-06-14 | reverse complement strand
GGTTCGGGACCAGGAGGTCGATGGTTCAAATCCATTCGCCCCGACCACTTCAATCCCGTTGAATCAACAAGTTAGCTACGCACTAGTCTGCGAAGCGCTGGCAATTTGAGTCCGTTTGGGTCCAAATAGAAGCGCTTCAACGTTCGCTATCGCCCGGCGCTGATCTTCCGGTATAGCGTGCAGGTACAGCATCAATTCCAAGACTGTTGCGCGTGGCGGCTATGGCATCTTCTACGAGCCTTTGAAGGAAGGATCTTTCGCCGACCAGGATGGCCTGGGATTCTTCAACAAAGAGACACTCACCACAGCGAACGTCGCTCCGTTTCAAATTGATAGTGGCGTGCCACATCTTCTTCCGCCGACCGGACCTTTCACGCCGGAGGGGCAAAACGGCAACGGCGGCGTCATCTTGGTGCCGCGAAACAGCGGACGTCCTGCCGACATCCAGACTTGGAATCTGGACATACAGCGCCAAATCACCACGAACCTTGTGCTAAGCGTGGCCTATGTCGGCAGCAAAGGCACTCACTTGCCGGCCTTGAACATTATTCCCAATCAAGTGAATCCCTCATTCCTCTCCCTTGGCAATGAGTTGGGAATGAACGCTACTTGCCTTTCGAATAATGGATGCCCGAAGGCTATCGCCGCGGGCGTCAAGCTGCCTTATCCGACGTTCAGTGGAAACATCAATCAGCTTCTGCGCCCATTTCCTCAGTACGGCGACTTTAACCAGGAAGATAACTCCTTCACCCCAGATCGGACGGGCGACTCCACTTACCACGCGATGCAACTGGGGTTGGAGAAGCGCTTCGCCGAGGGCTTGAGTTTCCTCGTCTCTTACACCGTATCGAAAAACCTCACGGACGCCGACTCAGCGGGTCCGGGAGTGTCCGGTTTCATCGGCACGAATAGCTTTATCGGCCAGAATTCCTTTAGTCGCGGATCCGAAAAAGCGGTTAGCCAACTTGATACCCCGCAAGCACTGGTGGCGAGCTTCTTCTATGAACTTCCCGCCGGACATGGCAAGCGCTATTTGAATCAAGGCGGAGTAGTGGAGCGAGTCGCGGGCGGCTGGTATATCGCTGGTGTTGCTTCCTACAAGTCCGGAACACCCACGACGGTATACGGGAGCTGCGGCGGAACGGCCGGCGATGTGTTATTCGCCGGGTGCCACTTCACTGGGATCGCCCGAGTAAACATCGTTCCCGGAGTAACCCAGACGAACAAAAGTTCGAACTTCAACACCGCCTCGACTCCCTTCTGGAATCCCAACGCATTTACAGTCCCGGCCCCTTTCACCTTTGGCAACGAACCCCGCTCTCTCTCGAGTGCTCGGACTTTCGGAGGCCGGAACGAGGATTTCACATTGGGCAAGAAAACCCGTCTCTTCGGCGAACACGCAGCCATTGACTTTCGGGCAGAGTTTTTCAACATTTTCAACCGCCACATCTACTCCGCACCTAGTGGATTCTCTACGCCTCTTGGCACGCCATTTACGCAAGTGGGCGGCACGCTCCCTGGTGGAGGGACATGCAGCGGACCGTTTGCCTGTGGCTTCGGTGCAGTCACTGATTCTAGTGGGCCGCGAACCATACAATTTGGCTTGAAGATCACATATTGATAGTGTGGTGCCCCTGCCAAGGCATGCTCTTGGCAGGGCCCGAGTTTCGTCTTGTCCTAAGGTCTCAGCCAAATGACTCTTCTCAATCGGCGCAGCTTCGTGAAAACGATTTTGGCAACGGCTGCGAGCGGTTCACCCGCATGCGCTAGATTCTGTGGTGGGGTTTCATTTCCTACCTCCGCGGACTCCTCTCATTCCTCCACGATTCTAGAGAGTGGCGGGCAGCAGCTCCGTCTTTCGCCTGTTGGCACACCACTGACGTTCCAGAACTTTTTGTGCGTTGAGGGCGAATGGAAACCCGCGACACTGCCAGGTGTCCAGCTCTTGACCGGTGCATCATTCCCGTTGATGACATCCCACTTAGGCCATGAAGGTCAACGAATCATGTGTGACGGAACAGCTGCTGCGGTGAGCCTGGAGGGGAAACGATTCGAATATGAGTGGACAGCGGAAATCAGCACTTTGGCCGCAAGCCATATCGAGCCATGGTTTCGCTTTCGAACCACGCTCCATCTTCCGAGGCCTATTCGACTACATCAAGACGGCAGAATAGAACCCCAAATCATCACCTGGCTGAATTCGACTTCCACCCTGATGGAAGGCCAAGCGGGAAGCTGGCGGCGCGTCGCGCTCACCCAGCCGACCAGGAACTCGCTGGGTACCTACGGTAACGACCTGCCTGCGGTTTATCTTCTCGATCAGAACGCTGGCATCGAAACCATGATGTACTTCGACGTGAGCGACATGAGCTGGATGTCGATCGAAAATCTTCCGCAATTTTTAGTCTATCGCTGCTCAACCATCTCAAAAATCGAACCTGATGGAACTCAGCGCCTTGGTGTAGGCCTGGTCGCCGATCAGACAACGGGGGATGTACTTCCGGCGGGCGACGTGCGATTCACGAGCTTTTTACTTCAGAGACCACTCAATCGGTTGGTTACGGAGCAGGAAGCGGTGGAGCGTTGGATGCCGGCCCTGCTTCCTCTTTTCGAGGAGCGGCTTACATGGCCTCACTGTGCCTCGACGTGGAGGGAATTCGCGGCGGCTACCGTCAAGGATTTGCAGGAGAAGAGCACGACTCGAGTCGAGGTGAACGGACAGGTGGGCTTACGGGCTTATGTCAAGGATAGCTCTCAGATTTGGCAGCAGCCTGCGGACAACTTCGAGCTCATGACCGTCGCGGATGTCCTCTGGCCATCTCTTCTCTATCTCCGTTTGCATCCATCGCCGAGTTACGAAACTGAGTGCAATGAACTTCTGGCGGCGCTGCCCTCCTTCTACCACGAAGACACTCAGAGCATCAGCAATGATTTCGTGCGAAAACCGAACGAAAGGACTGATTCTTGGTATCCCTTTGAGAATGGGCTCGTGAAATACTCTGCAATCGGGTTTTTGGCGGGGTCCAAGGAGATCAAGGATCATTTTCTGGAGGCGTTACACACCGCCCAGAAAATGGCTCGCCAGTATGACTACCTTTTCCCCATCTACTATCAGGTTTCCACACTTCTTGCCGAGGGAGCCGGAACAAATTACGCCATAGGCGGCCTCTACGCATGGGCTGCGATTCTTGCTTACCATTTGACCTCAGAAGAGCAATACCTGGAGGAAGCGCGACGCGCAATTCAGGTTCTGTACACCGTGCCCTCGGATCGCCTCTTCCATGAACCGCAGGAACTTGCTTACGGCGCATTGGCTGCGGCGGAGCTCGGTATGCGCAATCAGGCCAACTATCTGCTTTACGAACAACTGCGTATGTTTTATTGGTATTCCGATCCAAGTCAGAAGTCCCATGACGTACGCGGGATGGTCCAAGCTGCGGCCTCCATCCTGTATCCAGCGTTCAAGGAGAATGTCGAGGCTGTTCTGCCTTGGACCGGCATCCTGAAACGCGGGATCGTATTTGAGGGTCTGCTCCGTTTTATGGATCAGCAACGACGCAACAATTTCTATTTCTTTCAGGATTGCTTCGAGAAACGCCAACATACGTCAATGGCGTTTATTCCCTTCGAGAATCTCGGCACGCTCGAACTTGGCGGCCAAACCGGAAATGTGGGCAAGGAAATCTACGGTGCTGGGGAGTCATTATGGATGTACTTGATGTACGAGGCCCTTGGCCAAGCTACCGATCGGGAGCTCATGCTGGTAAATCTCGATCTGCTTGATGCGTTTGACGCGAAACTGTTCCCCCCGCGCGCGCTAAATTTCATTTTGTATAACCCGACAGCAGTGCAGCGCTCCACTTCCATCTCGATCCCGCCGGCGCAGGGGCACGAGGTCCGACTCAGTCATGATGGCCAATCGCTTGGCAGCACTGTGCAGGTCCCGGGGCAGTCGTGGGTCCGGCTGCTGGCAGAGTTTTGAATCGCTTTTGGGTTGTCTTTGAAAGGAAGAAAGCGGCGTTGAAGCATGGTATCACCCAGCTCTATTCTCAGCGGAGGAATGAACGCAATGCGAAAGGAATTGAATTCCGTGGGTCGCGTGGCCAAACAATTTACGCTGCCGCTGCTTGTGTTATGCGCTGCGATGGCCATCGCTGCACCGCCGCTTGCGCCGCCCTTTGGAAAGTGGACAAGGCTCTCCCCTGATCCCATCGTGTCTCCGCGCGGTGACGGATTCGAATCCGCAGGAACATTCAACCCCGCGGTCGTGAAAGAGGATGGAAAGTTTGTGATGCTCTACCGTGCCCAAGACCATAAGGGCACCTCATCGCTGGGCTACGCCACGAGCGATGACGGGCTTCGCTTCGTTCGTCGGCCTGAACCGGTATTGACTTCGGAGACGCCGTATGAAAAGGGCGGTGGAGTCGAGGACCCCAGGTTAGTCAAATTTGGCGATACTTTCTATCTGACATACACGGGATACAACAACGTAGATGGAATTGGTGCCGATAAGAAGGATGCGCAACTCTGTCTCGCCACGTCGACCGACTTGGTCCACTGGAAGCGGCAAGGCATTATCCTTCCTGCTTACAAGGGCAAGTGGAACGTGAAATGGACGAAGTCCGGCGCAATCATCCCTCAAAAAATCAATGGCAAATATTGGATGTATTTTCTCGCGGATGCGCGTGGCCAGGACACCCAAATGGGCATCGCCTACTCCGAAGACTTGCTCCATTGGACGGAGGCCCTTGATCATCCGGTTCTCTCTAGCCGCCCCGGCTCGTTTGATTCGCAGGTTGTAGAACCAGGCCCTCCGCCGGTCTTGACGGCTGAAGGCATTTTCCTGATCTACAACGGCGCAGACGACAAAAATGTTTACTCGACAGGTTGGGTCCTATTTGACAAAAGTGATCCGACCAAGGTTCTCGCCCGCGCCCCGGCACCCATTTTTTCTCCAGGGCCCGAATGGGAAAAAGTCGGACAGGTACCTAATGTGGTGTTTGTAGAGGGACTCGTGCGCGACGGAGGGCGCTGGCTCTTTTATTATGGTGGCGCGGACAGGAACGTGGGTGTTGCTACTGCTCCGGCACGCTGACCGATATCGTCATATGTCACTCGAATTCACACAGAGCAGCAGCGCCCACAATTCCGGCATCTTCCCCATAGCGGGCGAGTACCAGTGGAATTTCCATCGGCGCCGGATTGAGACACGCTCCTTGCCAACGTTCACGAATCTCATTCAAAAAAGGCGCGAGCATCGTCGAAACACCTCCCCCAACCACGATGACCTCCGGTTCAAGGAGGTCGATGATGCTTCCAAGCCAATAGGCCAGCAAATCCAATGTTTCTTGGATCACTTCTTCGGCCGCCGGGTCTCTCGCTGCATAGGCCTTCGCAACCAACTCGCTGGTCACGGCATCTGCATTTCCGCTGGCCAACTCGGCAAGCAGCGACTTCGGATATTTAGAGAGTTTCTGACCGCCACGTCGCCCAATGGCGGGTCCTGCTGCCAAGGTTTCAATGCAGCCGCGCTTCCCACAGTTGCACCTTGGTCCGTTGCTATCGATTCCGATGTGGCCGCCCTCCGCCGCCGCACCGGTCCTCCCATGGTAGATACGCCCATCAAAAACAATCCCCGTGCCTATGCCGGTTCCAATGCTCGCATAAAAAACATTTCGATACCCGCGCCCGGCGCCCCACTTTGCTTCCGCCAGAGCTGCCGCGTTGGCGTCATTGTCGATTTTCACGTTCACGTTGTAGAGACGGCGCATTTCCTCAGCCAACGGATAGTTATGCCAGATAGCAAGATTCGGCGGGTTAATTATGATGCCCGTGACAGGATTCAGCGGCCCGGGAGCACAAATTCCTATCGCTTCAATTCGCGGCCGTTCAGCAGCATCAGGAAACAACGCTTGAATCGCGGCAGACACCGCGGCGAGGCCTTTCGAAGCCTCCCCGGCTGTGATCATCGGCGTCCTGCTGCGCACATGAATTTCTCCGCAAGCATCTACCAAACCTCCGGCAACCTTCGTTCCTCCGATATCTATTCCGATGACGAGCTTGGTTGTCGGTTCCATTTTTTGAGGATCCTTCTTTGCACGGGTGGCCCGGTGCGTGAATCCCTCCAAAGCCTTGAGACACGTGAATTATATATACCCCTCAAGAAGAATGCTTCTTCGCGAACCCGGATTCGTCTAGTTTGGCAGCAGTCGACTGCGTCCCCGCACTACACGTTTCATCTGCGAGGTCTGTCAGCACCCTCCAGTTACGCGTTCTTGCTCGTGCCAATCCTTCCGCAATTTCTTGCCTCCGCGTGTCCACCTGTTGCGAATATGACGATTGGGGGAACCACGCTGGTTCTCAGAAAGGCTCTATGAAACTTAATCTTTATCTCTTGAAGAGCACGGTGGTCGCAGCACTAGGGGGACTACTCTTCGGATTTGACACTGCCGTCATCGCTGGCACCACGCATGCGCTCACGGACACCTTTAAACTCTCTCCGGCCGCATTGGGGCTGACAGTTTCTGTCGCACTGTGGGGGACGATCCTCGGATCCATGTTTGCCGGAATTCCAGGAGACAAAATTGGACGCCGCGATAGTCTCCGCGCCATGGCCGTGCTATACCTCGTATCAGCTCTAGGCTGCGCCCTTGCGTGGAACTGGTTTGCTCTCGTGCTTTTCCGATTCATCGGGGGGCTGGGCATTGGCGGCTCCTCCGTTCTTGGTCCGATGTATATTGCGGAGGTTGCGCCCGCTAAGTGGCGAGGCCGTCTCGTGGGTTTGTTTCAGTTCAACATTGTCTTCGGAATTCTGCTCGCCTATTTTTCGAACTACATTGTGGGAACGATGCAGCTTGGAGCTGCTGAATGGCGGTGGAAGCTTGGTGTTCCTGCGGTACCCGCTGTCCTGTTTCTTCTGCTTCTCTTCGGCATCCCCCGCAGCCCCCGCTGGCTGGTCAAAAAGCAAAGAGTGGCCGAGGCGCGTGATGTACTCCGTATGACTGGCGAACAAAATTACGAACAGGAACTCCAAGATATCATCGTGTCTATTGATGCGGAGCACGTCGCAAACGATCCGCTCTTCTCCTGGAAATACCGGCTGCCAATTTTCTTGGCGGTCTCGATCGGGATGTTTAACCAACTTTCTGGCGTCAACGCCATCCTGTATTACCTCAACGACATTTTCGCCTACGCCGGTTTCAATAAGGTTTCTTCAGATCTTCAGGCCGTCGCGATTGGGGCCACGAACCTGGTATTCACGATGCTCGCCATGTCGGTCATTGATCGAATCGGTCGCAAGACACTGCTTTTGATCGGCTCTGTGGGTACCGCAGCATGTCTCGGCGGAGTTGCGGCAGTATTCTTTATGGGACGCCATCAGAATCTCCTCGTCTGGCTGCTGATAGGTTACATCGCGTTTTTTGCGTTTTCGCAAGGCGCCGTAATCTGGGTTTACCTCAGTGAAGTCTTTCCAAATCGAGTGCGGGCCAAGGGGCAGAGCCTTGGAAGCTTCTCGCACTGGTTTATGAACGCGCTCATTTCAGGAATCTTCCCATTGTTGGCCGCATCGTCCGGCGGGTATCCCTTCGTCTTCTTTGCTTTCATGATGGGGCTTCAGTTTCTTGTCGTTCTCTTCTTTTTTCCGGAGACTAAAGGAGTCTCTCTTGAAGAGATGCAGAGAAAGCTCGGCATCGCCTAAACGCCGGCGCACCACGAATCCCGACTTCACCTTAAGCGTGTGATGAGCATTAGAAAGCAGTGAAAAATAGTTGCACAATTGGGCCCCAACGTAGACGTTCTGGCCCGAATGAGGGCCTCCCACGGCACACCAACCTGCAACGACCTCCCTAGAAGGCAGACGGTAGAGGCTTCTTAAAACGGAACCTGGTCTGGTGCACTCTTGGTGCACTCTAACCTGCAAATGAGGCTATCTCGGTACAACTGAGAGCAGCGTAAATTACTGAAAACAGGTGAAAATCAGTGATCAATGCCTTTTTCCAGCTGACCACTTGACTCTTTTCCTCGTCAAATGGGGTTCATCGGTTGTTCAGCGAGGATCCCGCCCTCGCGGGATGTGGATTCTTCCCTTTCGGATGTTTTGAACATAGAATGGCATTCGGGGCGAGTTGGGTCTCCGTAGAGGCGAGGTTAACGCCGGCGGGGAAGCCGGTTCCAATAAGTCCCCTGCTTTGCGGTCCGAACCGCGAAAGTGGAGTAGTCCTCCCGCGAAACATTTCGACCCGAATGGGCGTATGTAGGGTAGAGGCAGTTGGCCTGATATCTGTATCCCCGCGGAAGGATCTTTCCTGTGTATCGGTTGGATTACGGTCGGCGGTGGAGGTTTGGCAATATAACGGCGAAGTGTTAGACCGAAGGGGAATCGAATGAAGACGTGGCATAAAGTGGCAATTGGCGTGGGCGCTGTGGTGGTGCTCGGCGGAATTGTTCTGTTCAGCGTGAACCAGGCGAACAAGGGCGTTGTCACCGTTCAAACGGCCAAGGTGGCCAACCAGGACAGCCTGGTGTCACTGGTGACGGCCTCAGGCGAAATTAAGCCGACGACTTATACAAACGTGACTGCCCAGGGATACGGCAGAATCACCGAGATCTTTGTTAAGGAAGGCGACCACGTCAAGAAGGGTGACAAGTTGCTCCTGCAAGAGAATGTGCAGGCAAATGCAGACGTCCAAGCGCAGTCAGCGGCAGTCGTTTCGGCAGAGTCCGGCGTGCAGGCTGCGGAAGCCAGCTACAAAGCAGCACAGTCGGATTTAATCTTGCAACAAGCCAACCTGGAGAAGGCCAAGCTGGATTACGACCGGGGGCAAGGTCTCTTCAAGGATGGGCTGATCCCCAAACAGGATTTCGATCAACGGAAAACAGTCTACGACGGGGCAGTGGCAACGGTCGACTCGGCGCGCGCGCGTGTGCAGTCCTTGAAGGCGCAATTGGATCAGACACGTTCGCAAGTGAATCAAGGCCGCGCCGTGTTGGTGCGGACCCAGGACGTTCTGCACAAGACCACGTACACATCTCCGATCAATGGGATCGTGAGCTATCTGCCAGAGCGCGTGGGCGACTACGTCGTAATGGGCATGCAGAACGCGAATGGCAGCTTCATCATGACACTCTCGGATATGTCGGTAGTGACGGCGGAAGTCAAGGTCGACGAGACGGACATCGTCAACGTGAAAATGGGTCAAGAGGCCGATGTGACCATCGACGCTGTGCCGGGAAAGATTTTCAAGGGCAAAGTGACGGAGATTGGATCGCAGGCCGTGCTGCGGAGTTCCGGACTCACGACCACGCAGACGACAACAAGCACCCAGGAAGCGAAGGACTTCAAGGTCGTCGTAACGCTGGCGAATCCGCCGGAGAATCTGCGGCCCGGCCTATCCACGACAGCTAAGATCAAGACGGCGGAGCGGAAAAACGTTGTCGCCATTCCAATCCAAGCGCTAGCCGTGCGAACGCGCAAGGATTTGGAAGAAGCAGCCAAGAATGCAAAGAAGCAGGGCAGTTCCAATGTGACGCTGGCAGCGCCGCCTCCTCCAGCGCCGAACGATCCCAAGAAGGATGAAGTGCAGGGCGTATTTGTGGTCAACGGAAAAAAGGCAGTGTTTCTGCCCGTCGAGACCGGCATTGCCGGCGTGACTGACATTGAGATCACCAAGGGGTTGAAAGCTGGTGACGAGATTGTGGTCGGCAGCTACAAAGCCTTGCGCACGCTGAAGCCGGAGTCTCAAGTGAAAGTGGACAACAGCGCACCCAAAAAGCAGGACGATCAGCAGAGCTGACGCGCTGCCGAGGACCAGGGAGATTCGCATGCCTGTCGAGACACCAGCCGCAGATTCGTTCCGGGAAGACCTGGTCAGCTCCGGCGTAGTAATCAAGACCGAAGCGCTGGCCAAGGTCTATGAAATGGGCGCGGAGCAGGTGCACGCCTTGCGTGGGGTGGACGTGGAGATTCGCAAAGGCGAATACGTGGCCATTATGGGACCGTCCGGGTCCGGTAAATCTACATTGATGAATCTGATAGGTTGTCTGGATTCGCCAAGTTCAGGCAAATATTGGCTGGCGGGGCGGTTGGTGAGCGACCTGGATGACGATGAGCTCGCTTACATCCGAAACAAAGAGATTGGCTTCGTGTTTCAGACATTCAATCTCCTGCCACGCGCGACGGCGCTCCACAACGTCGAATTGCCCCTGATCTATAACGGCACGCCCGCGGAAGAGCGCATCGAGAAGGCAAAGAAGGCGCTCGAGCGCGTGGACTTGATGGATCGGATGAACCACAGGCCGAATGAGCTTTCCGGCGGCCAGAGGCAGCGCGTCGCGGTTGCGCGAGCTTTGGTGAATTCCCCTTCGATTGTCCTGGCGGACGAACCCACCGGCAACCTCGATTCGAAAACGGGTGAAGAGATCATGGCGCTCTTCGAAAACCTGTACAAACAGGGAAATACCATTATTCTCGTAACCCACGAGCACGACATCGCGCAGCATGCGCATCGCATCATCTTCATTCGCGACGGCAAGATCGCTTCCGACGAGGCCGTCACAAAGAAAAAAGCGGACAATTAGGCTCTTTCATTCCATCGAAAACTGAATAACTTATCCTGTGAGCGAGAGAGCGCTTGTCGCCCGGGGGTGTCTTCGAGTGCGAAGAGGTGCGGGCGGAATGGAAAGGAAGAGCCAAATGGCCACTGACACAGGAAGCGGGCGGCAATCGCTGATCGACGACGCCATGAAACTGGCTGTAGACAATGCGCAAAGGTATGTGCGAGAAATCTCTGAACGAAGAGTGGCTCCTTCTGAAGCCGCTGTTGCCGCACTCGCCGATCTTCATGAACCCTTTCCCTGGTCGCCGAGCGATCCAAGCGCCGTAATCGCGAGACTCGACCACATTGGCTCCCCGGCAACGATGGCTACCACTGGAGGGCGTTACTTCGGTTTCGTGAACGGCGGAATGGTTCCGGCAGCCCTGGCCGCAAATTGGTTGGCGGCGACGTGGAACCAGAATGCAGCATTGCGCGTGATGTCTCCCATCGCGGCGGAATTGGAGGAAGTAGTTCTTCGCTGGGTTTGTGAAGCGCTGGGGCTACCACGGGAATGTGCGGGCGGTCTGGTTACCAGTGCCACTATGGCGAATTTCACGGCACTTGTTTCGGCGCGTCACGCTCTTCTAGCCCGCGTGGGATGGGATGTCACTGCTGACGGGATGTTTGGGGCTCCGCCCATCGAGGTGGTCGTTGGCGCGGAAGCGCATGCGTCAGTCTTGAAGGCGCTGAGCCTTGCGGGATTTGGCAGGAAACGCGTAACCACCGTGGAAACAGAAGGCCAGGGACGAATGCGAGCCGATAAGTTGCCGCGCCTGTCGGAGCAGACAATTGTGTGCATTCAGGCAGGGAACGTGAATACGGGAGCGTTCGATCCCGCAGGGGAAATTTGCGAAGCGGCAAGGGAACACGGCGCCTGGGTGCATGTGGATGGCGCGTTTGGCTTGTGGGCTCGGATCTCGCCCAAGTACGAGCATTTGACCCGAGGATTCGATCAAGCCGATTCGTGGGCCACTGACGCGCATAAGTGGCCCAATGTCGGCTACGACAGTGGCCTGGCCATCGTCAAAGATGGCCCTGCGCTGCGCACGTCGATGGGCATTACGGCCTCCTATTTGGAACCAGGTTCGCGCCGCGAGCCTATGCATCACACTCCAGAATCGTCGAGGCGCGCGCGGGGCATGGAGTTGTGGGCGGCTCTGAAATCACTCGGGAGGTCAGGGTTGTGCGCGCTGATCGAGCGGACATGCGCTCACGCGCAACAGTTTGCCCAAGGGCTGCGAGAAGGCGGCTTCGAAGTGCTGAACGATGTCGTGATCAACCAGGTGTTGGTGTCCTTTGGCGTCCCCGAAGTAACCCGCGAAGTGATCCGGCGCGTCCAGGAGGACGGAACCTGCTGGTGCGGGGGAACAGTTTGGCAGGGAAAGACCGCGATGCGGATCAGCGTGTCTTCCTGGGCCACAACAGAGATGGATGTGGAACGCAGCCTGCGGGCAATAGTCCGCATCGCGAGAGAGTGCCGCGCAATGTAGCGCACGGCGGGGCAAATAGGCTGCGCGAGAATTGCAGAAAAAAACTACCGGCTGTGCGCCGCGCTTGAGCTTTCAATATCGGCAAAAGTCTGCGCCGCGCTCAGATGAGTGCGCGAGAGCCGGTCGTGCCACGTGAGTTCATCTTCGTCCCAAATGGCCCAAAAGAAGCCCAGAAAAAAAGTTCCTGCGGAAAGAATGTAACCCGCGCTGCGCAGAAGCATTTGCCTGGGCGTGGGCGGTTCGCCGGAAAAGCTGACGACCTCCAAGCTTCGCATCATCATGCCCGGAGTTGTGCCGCCGAAGATGCTGAACAGGGCGAAGTATTGCAGGTACACGATGGCAAAGGTCGAGGCGTAAACGGCCGCGTTCAGTTTGCTAAGTGTGAATTGGCCGCCCAGTGAGCCAAAAAGCATCAGGAATCCGCCATAAGCAAACAGCAGGCAGCAAGAATCAATCAGCGCCGCGAGACGTCGATCGTCCATGGAGGCCACGGGATGAAGCCCGGGCAGACATTTTCTCTTGTCTTCTGCGACCCGTGCTTGCGGGCCCGTCTCTGAATCTGGTGGCAGAGAAACATCAATCTCCATTCGCGATTCTTCGAGGACCGCTTTCTTTGAAGGGCGGCCAATGGCGATGGTAAAGGAAAAATTCTCTTCGACGGATGCCGGAGGTTCAGCAACCACGACAGAAGCAGACGGCTCCTTAGCCGAAGGGTCATCGAAAGTAAACTGAGACTGCGCCGCGTTCCGCGGCAGCTTTCGACGCCGCATGCGGTAAGCCTTGAGCCGCTCCGAGAGTTCGCCCCGCCACGCCGAGTCTTGCCCGGCCGGACCAACGTTTGCGAGATTCTCTCTTGCAGAAATATCCGGGATGTCTTCCCAGATAGAAGGACCGACCGAAAAGGATGAGTCACAAAAATTACAGGCGTGTGCGCTTGACGGCAGTACCGCGCCACACTGCGAGCATGTTTTAGTCACCGGTTAGTTTTGCGCTGCGGACGCTTCCACTCCGGTGAGGAGGGAACTTTGCAAGACTAACATACGCTTGGATGTCAAGGAAAGAAGGGAAAGGGGCTATGACCAAAGAGATAGTAGGCTAGCAGCGGGAAACAGGAGAACGAAATTCAGGCGTCCATTTGCTGCGCCAGCATGTCCCGGCTGAAAGAGATGCGCCGCTCCAGGGCAACTGCGGCAAAGTAGGCGCAGTGGCCGCGTTCCGATTCCGCCCACGCCCTCATCGAGGGGACAATCCGCGCAAGGGTCGAGCGCAGGAAACTCAGGAGGTTGAAATAAGCGCCGATCGCCTGGACGCTGTTTTTGTCTTCTGGGCGCTCCGGACAGAGCTGCAGAAGCTGCATAACGCGCTTGAAGTCATCTCCGGAAGCGGTTCTCTGGATACCCGTAACGTCCTTTACCTCAGGCGAGAGAACCTGCTTTGAGGACACCGCAATGAGCGAGCGGCAGTAGGACACGAAGAACTGCAGCAACAAGACAATTGAGCAAGCAAGAATGATTCCGGCCATCATCGCGGCACCGCCATGAGGCGCGAGGGCGCAAGGCGAGCTTCTTCGGATACGCTCCAAAAAGCACGGGCCCACGACAGTGGCAACAAACAGCCAAGAACGGGCGGCACGAACTCCCAAACAACATGCATTTGCGGGTAGAGGTTGCGGAGAGCGTAGTTCCCCGCGAATGCACTGAAATAGACGCCTAGGGAGAGAACAAGCTGGATCACACGGGTACGCGTTTCGCGCAGCTTCAGGATTGCACCCCAAAGCACGTAGGTCAGGACGACACCTACGAAATACAGGTTCTGCGACATCTCGACCACGTAACGCGTAATCATGCGGGGGCCCGATTGTTGGACGACAGCACACGTGAAAGCCGCTGTCCCTATGAGCAACAGAATTGTAAAGACTCGAAGATACTGAGCGGCCTTCATCTCCTCAAACACAGTGGCGTAAAGGCCCATTAACGTGAAATAAAGCCCAATCGTCAGTAGCGCATCAGAGTAGTAATAGAAATAAATGTATTCAGCCGAAAGAAGGCCATGTTGCGAGAGGATGTAATAGCGGGAGAATAGAACGATCGTAGAAGCGGCCAGATAGAGATTAATTGTCAGATAGCGGCGACTGTAGCCTTTCGCAATAGACACCACTACTATGCTCGCCTGAAGGAGCGCGGTCAGTAGATCCAATATGTTAATAACCAAACCAGGCATGAGAACCTCAGCTTCAGCTCGCCCGGGTTTGGTAACCACTATTCTAAGGGGATATGCCCCCCTCAGGGTTAGTTACTTCCAGGGCGTTGGCGGAACCGGACCACCGCTATTCTTCCACGGCGTAGGCGGCACGGGACCACCGGAGTTCTTCCATGGCGTAGGTGGTACAGGACCACCACTGTTCGCCATGACGATGGAACCATCACCATGAGTGACGACCACCGTCTTCAGGCTCATTGCCCCGACCAAAATGAGCATGGCCAGGAATACAACCGTGAGTTTGCGTGACATTGTGCCTCCGAGGTGAGAAACAACCCAGAGGCAGTATATCTTTCAACACATCAATGTCAAGCAGCTCAGGCAATTAGCCTGTTCCGAATCAATACACACTGCCCCTTCCCACGGTTTCGATAAGCTTTCGCCTACCTGGTAGGTGGGGCAGTGCCCGAACACCAGGAGAATAGGTTTCAGGACTGTACCGGTCAACGGTACCGTAGTACTATAATTTATAGGACCAGGTTTGCTCCTTTCAAGACGTCTTTTTCGCTCTGTCCAGTTCTTTGTGCGGGCTCAAACAAGACTGTTCGCTAGAATCCCACGAGAAGTCGTCGGGGACAACGTCTTGACACATTCGCAGTTGAATCCGTAGCATGAAGAGCTGACTTTTGCCGGCGTAGCTCAGTGGTAGAGCGAGGGTCTCATAATCCCTAGGCCGTGGGTTCGATTCCCCCCGCCGGCACCAATCTGCTCAATTCGGGTCCCGACGGATAAAATGGTCGTTCAGGCCGTGAAACCGTTCTTTGAGAAGCGTCTTACTTCCTTGTGGCTGAGCTGAGGATCTGATGAATGAACGATGACGCAGAGACTCCCAGCATCCTGCGTGAATCTGCGGTCACCGTATTCTTCAACTCCACGGCCGGCGGAGGCCGCGCAGGCCTTCGTCTTCCACAGATCCAACAATTGTTTGAATCGTTTCAAGTTCATGTGCAATTTGTACGCACCGACAGCGCCGCAGAACTTGAGCTGTCCGTGCAAGATGCCATATCCCAAAAACGCACTGTATTAATGGCCATGGGAGGCGACGGAACCTTTCAGACGCTGGCGAATGCGGCCTTCGGGGCTAAGGTGCTCTTGGGCGTTCTTCCCGTGGGAGGTGGAAATGATTTTGCCTCCGCGCTCGGATTGCCGGACGACCCCATGAAATCAGCGGAAGCTGTCCTCCAGGGTACTCCCCGTTTTGTGGATCTTGTGAGAGTACGCACGGCCGAGGGGCGGACGCGCTTGTATGTTGGTGGAGGAGGTATTGGACTTGACGCAAAGGCGGCGCGCTTCGCGAGTGGCCGGTACCGGCGGTTCCCCGGTCGATGGCGCTATATCGCGTCGGCGCTGCGAGCGCTGGTGGGATTCGTGCCTCTCCAAGTCCGTGTTGATTTCCCGGAGAGCGATCTCATTCCCTACCAGGCTAGAGTGTTGCTCGCAGCGGTGCTGAATTCCCCGACCTATGGTGCGGGATTGAGACTTGCCCCCGGGGCGACCCTTGACGACGGGTTGCTGCACGTTGTCCTGATCGAAGCTATCGGCGCGTTCGAAGTATTGCGGCTACTCCCACGCTTGATGGTAAGCGGTGAACTCCGGACTTCCCGCGTGAAACGCTGGCAAGTAAGCAAAGTGCGGCTAACAACCAGGAAGCCCAGCACGTTCCATGGAGACGGCGAGATCCTCGGATCAACGCCGGTGGAAATCGAGCTGGTGCCTCGGGCAATACAGGTCTTGGCGCCTGCACTGTACTAGGGCGTTGTCCGTCGAAGGCAGCCCGAGCTACAACCACGGTAAACCCGCGGCCCTCTCTACTGAACCCAATCTAATACGAGCCCGGTGTAGCGTCTCTGGAAGCCCGCAAACTGGCCGAAAAAGGGCGACGTAATGTTGTTGAATACATCGTGCGGGTTTTGGCGATTCGTGATGTCGGTCGAATACACGCCGAGTCGAACCTTATGTCTCTTGGAACGCTCAGTGTGCGGGATGTGAAAGCCGAATTCGCGGTAAAGTCTTACATCAAGCGAGAAATAAATCGGGAAACGCTGGCTATCGGGAACACCGGCGTAGTTCTGCAGAACGTCCACATTTGAATACGGCAATCCCGTGTGCACGTCGGCCACTGGACTGATCACCATCTTCCAGGGAAGCCCGAAGAATCCCGAAGCTACAACGCGATGAGGAACGTCGGAAGACAGGATGCCGCTAGTATTCGGGCGGATCACCGGAATCTGGAAAGGGACAAGTGTGTCCGCGAGCGGGTTGAGGTCACCACGCCCCCGGCTCCAAGTGTAGGACAGGCTCATATCCGCGTGGTTGCCAAAGCGATAGTGCGCGGTGATATCGGCCTGCCGATAATTTGCAACTCCCGCGTTCCTTATGGCCAGCAACCCGCTCCCACTCGCCGTGTCAACCAATTGATCCAGAAGAAAAAGTCCCACGGTGTGGCTGTTGACATAGCTAGCCCGTAGATTAAGATTCTTGCGGAATTGGTGTTCAAGCACGACGTTCCAACTGAATGTTCGAGGGCTCGATCCAGGGTCCCGCGGCGCACCAGGCACGGCCGGGGGCGCGCCTGAAATCAGATAGGTGTTTACTAGAACTACGGGCTGGCCTATTAGTGCCCCGGTAGAATCGAAGAAACTGAGCACACGCTCCTGATTGCTAGTGAAATCAGCCGCCAGCAAAGGCACATGCCCGTAGACCTCCGCAGCGCCGGCACGAATTACTGTGTTCCCCCCATTCAGCGAATAAGCTCCACCGACGCGCGGTGCGAACGCGGCACTGCGGCCAATGGTTTGCGTGGACAAACGCGCACCATAGTTGAGCGTCAAGTGGCTGTTCAGAGTCCAGCGGTCCTGGATAAATTCCGCGATCTCCGTGTCTGTTGCACTCAGCAGGCCAGCCCCTTGAAAGTCGATCCGTTCGGCAACCGAGCCATCCTGCGCCAAAATCTGGATTGGATGGGATATGCTCGTACCGTCGTAGCTGCGATATAGGATATCCGCCCCAAATCTCACTTCATGGGCGCCGTGCCAGGACTTCCCAGAGAGCTGATACGCCGGCAGGACCTCCAGCTGGTTTGCCTTACGGTTCCAACTGTTGAAGTAGTTGCCGCCCCATCCTTCAGGAGAAACCTCCATGTCGGCGGCTCCCTGTCCGCGGGCGTTACTCTCGAAGCGGGTGTACCGAACCATGGTGTTCAGCACGGCTCCTGACTCGAACTGATAGGAATCGGAGAAACCGCCGGAAACCCCGCTCCGGCCATAGTTCGTGGACGCGGTTTGCGGTATCAGCGCATTGATATTGGCAAACTCGAGTTCCATTGGGAAAGTATTGACATGGAAGTTCAGCACGTGCCGGGGAGAGAGTATGATTTGAACGTTCGTAAGGGAGGTGACACTCCGCGTCTTGACCTCATTTACAGGAAACGATAACCCGCGGATTGGCTGTCTTCTCAGTTCGTACGTAACCTCTTCGGTGAAATTCACTTTGTTCTTGATGAGCGGGCCGCCGAACTCAAATCGAGGCGTCCAATTGGCGAGTCCCACGAGGCTGCCGTTTTTCCCACGGAACGCCGGGATGAAATCCCGCAGCTTGTATTCCCAAGTGCCGGAGGGAGGCTTCGTTTCAATGATCGTCAGGCCTCCCGTGAAACCTCCGTACTCGGAGCTTTCAGGCAAACTGTAAACGGTCATGGATTGTATGATGTCGACTGGAATGGGAATCGAAAAGCTTCCCGAGACGGGATCCACGTTTTCCGCTGAGTCAACCACGAGCATCCCCTGGCTCTCCGCCTGGCCCTTGAACGTCAGCTTGCCTGTGGCAGTCCGAACGACACCGGGAATCAAGGACAAAGCCTCTGTAAACTTCTGAGTCGGTAGGGGCAGGCTCTCCAATTGCTCGGTGTTGACTGTCGCGGTTATCGCCACATTCTGTGTGGCAATTTCGGCGGCCTCTCCTTGAACTTCCACTTGCTGATTGACGGAACTGATTTGCAGGACGACATCTTTGACAAGCGCCTGTTCCGCTCCAAGGGTAATCGTCGTCGACCAGGTCTTAAAGCCATCGGCACTCGCTTCCAGTGTGTAGGCGCCGGCGGCAACGTGAGTGAACTCGTAGCGGCCTTCCGCGTCCGTAACCGTCGATTGTGGCGCTAGTCCCACGGGCGGGCCTATGAGCTTGACAGTCGTCCCAGGAAGGACGTTGGTAGCTCCGTCCCCCGAGACCGTCGTGATCCTGCCGGTTACAGAGGCCTTGCCATCATTTGAATTCGTTCCCTGTGTCTGCCGGGCGCGAATCGGATGAGCGAGCAGAATCAGCGCGATAGAAATCGTGCTGCAAGCGTGGAATACAATTCTTCGTGCCGTTTTCATTGTGATTGCGGTCAGTCTCCAAAGATGAACAGCACGTTTTGCGGCGAAGACAAGTTTTCCACCCTCAACTGATATTCGACGCCAAACGCCTTCCGGCTGTGGCGCGATTTTTCTTCCGTTGTGTCCAAATCACCCACAAGTGCGCCACTGCACAGGAGTCCTTGCTGCAGTAGCTCAAGGTGAAACTACGGCGTGTCCTTATGAAACATCTTGCGGCGGATATCCGGCCAGAATTCCTTCAATTCGTTGTTCATACCGTCATACAGAAAAAGAAGGGCAAAAGCACTGGCGTTTCGCGAAGCCATACGATCCTCCGGTGCATGGTAGATATTGGAGAGTGCCGCAGCCGTGGCATTCCCCATCGTTTCCGAGAAATTGAAACAGCCGTGGCCTGAATCCGTTCGAGTAACAAACAGCCGGTTGATCGCCTGATAGGCGCGATGCTCAAAGCGCCCTCTTCCCAACTGGTAGTAGCGCGGGTCTTCATGCAGCAAGGTCGCAAAAATCGCCGTCGTCATCACCGTGCTTATGCTGTTGTCGGCAAAGGATGTGCCATAGCGTTTTGCGTAGGCGTCCCATCCCTGTCCCCAGGATTTTGGTTCATTCTTCGCTTGTTCAATTCCAGCAAGGATGCCGTTGAACGGATAGGAGCCCCAATCAAAAACGCCGGCAGTCGCCAACCTGAGTTTTTGGCCTCTTGTGGGACCCGCCATCCCAATCTGTCTGACCATAGACAACTCTAATTGTCTAACCGGAGACTTGCTTTTTAGCAACAAAGAGACGGCGACGTTTCCACAATGCTGGATCCCAAATTGGATTCGCTTCGTGAAGAAAGGGTTTTATCCCTCTTATCAGGCATGAGCATGGATTCAGCCACGAATCGGTTTCGGCGACAAACAGCGTTGCGGACAGCTCACGAGCGTAGCTCTCCCGCCGGCTGGAATTTAGAATTAGCTCTTTTTCTTGTCGATTTTAAGATTCAGGACGATGTCCTTGCGACTGTCGAAGCTGGAGACCGTGCGGGTAGACGACTTGGCGCCTTCCTTTTCCGCGTGCAATTCATAATCGGCATTCGGATCCAGACCGCTGAAGCGGTAGCTGCCGGTGTCATCGGTGTAACTGCTGCGGACGGAATTGGTCCGCACGTTCTTCAGAAAAACAACGCTGCCGGAAACGGGGCTGTCGGACTTATCCGCCACCACGCCCCGGACCGTGCGGAGCTGGGCCTCATGCTTTTTGTCCTGAGCCGCACCAACAGCCGCGAAGACTGCAAGAATCATTGCCAGCCCGCAAATGCGTTGCTGCATGTTCATCCCTTGCCTCCAGCAGTTGGCTGCATTCGAAACACTGCGCTTCCCTCGTTCGCGCCGGTTTTTGCATCGATTGTGCGCGTCTGTTCCGCGAAACCCTTTGCGCGGACCACCATTACATACTCTGAGCCCTGAGGCACGCGGACTGCAAATTCGCCGCGCGAATTCGTGTGGCTCTCCCATCGGAATTTCTTCTCGCCGGCCTTCCGGATGCGAAGCTGTACGCCCGGGAAAGAGAGCGCCTTGTCGGTGAAGACAGTCCCGTGAATCAGAAAATCATTTGCGTGGCTGTATTTTTGTTTGCCCGGTTTGCTCGGCGTGGCGGCAGGAGTCTGCTGAGCAGGCGTGGCAGTGGGCGGCGAAGGCACAGGTTCCTGAACCGACCCAAATGCATTACTGGAGGAGGCCATAAGCGCTGCCGTGCAGAGAATCGCAATCCACTGCGGGCGGTGCATTCTATTGCTCCTTGCTAGCTTAGATGGCGGCACGTGAACAGTAAGATGCCAGGCGCCGGGTGACGCGCCGGTTACTCCTCGCCTTCTTCCTCGTCTTCCTCATCATCGTCATCATCAATGAGGTCGCCATTTTCTCCCGGCTTGTCTTCTTCGTCCTCGTCGTCCTCTTCGTCCATGTCATCGGCGATGAGATTCAGGTGGACGGGATGCGTCTGCGAGACCTCGAGTTCGGATTCGCACTCGGGACAGCTCAGAATCTCGCCTTCTTCGACTTCGTCTTCATCGACATCGATTTCGGCGGAACATTCAGGGCAACGGATCACGGCTCCACCCTCCGTACAGTCGTTTGCAAAGTGGGGGGTGCGAGGACCGCGCCCGCCACCGTGCAGCGTATTATATACCGCGGCATACGAAGTCAACTCCCGTGCATGGTAGCACTGCTTTGAGCGTCATCGCATCACAGCTGGAAGGACCACTTCAATGACCTCTCCCAGAGAATACCCCGAACGGCCGGTAGTTGGCGTCGGCGGCGTGATTATTGACCGGGGCCGCGCGCTGCTGATCCGGCGCGGCAGCGAGCCGTTGCTTGGTGAATGGTCAATCCCGGGCGGGACACTGGAACTGGGTGAAAGTCTGGGAAAGGGCGTGGCTCGCGAGTTGCTCGAAGAAACGGGAATCGAAGTTCGCGTTCTCGACATGATCGAAGTGTTCGACCGGATTTTCCTGGAAGATGGGCCAACCGGCGCGGAAGCGAAACTAAGGCCTCGATTTCACTTCGTGATTGTGGATTATCTTTGCGAACGCCTCGCTGGTGAGCCCCGGGCCGGAAGCGATGTAACCGATGTCGCCTTCGCGCGCGAAGAGGAACTCCCCCGATTTCATCTCACCGAAACGGCGACCCGCGTCCTGAAGAAAGCGTTCGCGATGGATCGCGCCAGGCGAGCCACGAAATAATGGCATGCACAATCAGGGAGCTTTCGCGATCTCGATGCTTCCGTTAGAATCCGTGAGCTGCAGCTGGCAGCCTCCTGAGCCGATGGTGCCGTTCAGCGTGTCGCCACCGATGCTGCCCGTCGAAGTAACCGGTATTTCGGAGGAAATCCGGCCGAAAGACGTCCTTGCAGTGACGTTGTAGCCCACACCCTCCGGAACGCGCACGCGGATGGAGGAGAACGAGGTCTTCAGCGATATGTCGCGGCAGCCGCTGGCCGGCCGCATGGCCGTCACCGAGATTGCCCCGTTCTGATTGTCCACCGCGATGCGCCCGCCGATCGATTCCAGCGTGACCCCGGCGAATGATGTCTTCACGCCTGCGTCACCCTTTACGCTCCTTGCAGTGACCGAACCGTTGGTGTTCTCCACTGTCAGATTTCCGTTGATCCGTTCCACCAAGACACTTCCGAAACTGGTCTTGGCAAACGCATCTCCGCCTATGTCCGTGAGTGTAATTGCCCCGTTCCCAGTGATGGCGCGAATCCCCTTCGGAATGTTCGTAGCTTCAATGGCGCCAAAGGAAGACTTCAGCGTGACACTCCCGCGCGCATCTCGCACGAGCACTTTACCGTTGGAAGTCTCCGCGTCCAGAGCCCCGCTGATGGTGTCCAGCTCGATGTTGCCGAAGGAGTCGCGAATGGTCACAGACCCTCCCGTCACCGAGCTGCCCTTGACTCGCCCATTGTTCGTCGTGCAATTCACTCGGCCGCGTACGTCGGAAAAAGTCACGTTGCCAAAACTGTTGGTGATGTCGGCCCCGCCGCCAATATTGGAAAATTCCACGTTGCCGTTGTTGTCGCGGACCAGGAGGTCGCCGCGAATGTTGCGCGCCTCCGCGTTGCCGAAGGAAGTCGTGATGTTCGCGGAGGCGGCGGCATCGGTCAATGTGACCGCGCCGTTTCCTCCGGTGATAGTCACCGCGCCCTGAATATTTCTCGTAGTGATGCTGCCGAAACGATTTCGTACCTCGAGAGTGCCCTTTATGTCCGACACTTGCACGGATCCGTTGTTGTCGCTCACGGACGCATTTCCCGCGGCCCCCGTCAGTTCAATGCTTCCGAACGCGTTGATCCAACGGCCGGCTCCGGCGTCTCGGACGATGAGCGTACCGTATCCGTTCTCGACATCCGCGGCTCCATGAACCCCTGTTACTTCGACGCCACCGAAACTGTTTCGCACTGTGATTGGCGCATCGGACGGCATCCCAATGTCATAGCTCACGGACCATGAAGAGTGCTTGCTGTTGCGAAACCAACTCTTCTCTTCCTCGGGATAGATGGTCTTGATGCGTACTCCTTCGCCAGTCTGCTGAACTTCGATCTTGATTTTTTGCGCGAAGGATTCCGCCTCGTCGTGCGAGCTGGCTTGCGCGCGAATCGTCGCCGAAATCTTCACCTCCCTGCCAGCTTCGCCATGGAGGCGGACCTCGCCAAACTTGTGCTCGACATGAACCGATTGCCCCCCGCCCAGTGTCACGCTCTTCTGAAATTCCTTCGTCACTTGTTCCTGCGCGGAGTTCCCCGCTCGTGCGGGTCTTTCGGCCCCCACCAGCGAGAGCAATCCCGCGATTGCCGCGGCGCGCAGCAATGCTTTCCAAACTTGGACTTCGGTGCAATTCATCGTTGTCTAGCCTCCAAAATTTCCTCCAGCGTGCGCTGCTTTTCCTGATACACGGCAAGCATAGTTGGCGAGCAGCGGCGTCGCGGGGTTTTCGAGTTGCGGCTTGGCCTCCGCGGCAAGTTTGTCGATCGCCCGCTCGTATGCCGTTTCCGCGCTTTCCACTTGCTTCAGAGCGCTGCTCCTCAAGAGCGACTTGTCGTAGTCCACTGGGGCAACAGGATTGTGGATATGAATCCAGCCCCCCGAAATCGCCAGCAGCAGAGCAAAGGCTCCGGCCAGGGCGGTTTGCCATCCCAGCGAAAATTTCGGCAAGCGCGAAAACCAGCTCCACCTTTCGCCGCGCTGTGCCTTTCGCTCCGCCTCTTCAGCGAGGGTGCGCTCAATCCGCGGCCACAATAAAGGGCTGTCTGAGTAGTCGCGCAGCTCTTCCGCCGCGACGCTCAGCGACTTCCAGGCGCGAACCTCTTCTGCACACAGCGGGCAGGACGCGGCATGCGCTTCTAGCGCCGCCCATTCCACGGGCGTGCCGTCTTCAAAAATCCGCTCTCGATCGCTACAAGTAACATTCATCGGTGTTCTTCGAGGCCGTCTCCGTCATCTCCAGCATCCCGGCGATCTCCGCATGGCGGAAACCTTCGACCTCGTACAAGAGGAAAACATCGCGCTGGTGTTGAGTAAGTTTCGCGAGCGCGCGCTCCAGCGCCATGCGGAGAGAAGGATGAGCTCCTGGCGCGCGAGGCTCGGGGCGCGGTGCCTCCTCGGAATCGTCGTTCGCGACTTCCCTGTTGCGCAACCGGCTGCGGCGCGCGTCGTAGCAGGTGTTAATCAGGATTCGGTACGTCCAGGTGACGAAGCTCGATTGGCCCCGGAAGCCAGCGATGCTGCGCTGCACCTTCAGGAAGGTTTCCTGCACCGCATCCTCAGCGTCAATGACGCTGCCAAGAACATTCCGCGCCACGTTTTTCATACGCGCACCGTGCATGGCGTAGAGACGCTCGTAGGCGCGCAGGTCTCCGGACCGGCATCCAGCAGCCAGAGCGGCATCCTCACTCACGGCATCCATGGCGGCCGGGTTGGGGCCGCCGGCAAAGTGCTCGGAAGGTTCCACTCGCGTCCCCCGTTCGCGCGGCGTGGAAGTGATTCTAGCCTTCCAGGGCAGCGCAAGTCCCATAGTTCCCATTCCTGGCTCCTGACGTATAGACGACTACGAGGAACCAAACGTCAGGCATGCGCGCCAAGGACACCCGTAGCGGCAAACCGCCTGTTCTCTATGAGTTAGTGCCCAAGCCTACCTGCAATGGGAAGCTCCTCTTCTGCGCGGTTCTTCGACGCGCCCACGGATCACGGAACCCGGATCACTTCGGCTACTGGCCGATAGGCCGGTGCTGGGAAGGAAACGCCTGTTACAAATGCCCAAAGACTCCAACTACCGGAGTATGTACGATTTATCGAAAGCAGGGTACCCGCTGTTTTGATGTCAAATTGTAGACGGGGAACGGGTCCAACCAGCCACCTCATCCCTTTCACCCTAAGGGTGCCCCTTTGGAGGTGTGAAGTGTTCAATTTTCAAGTCCATCGGAACCTCAGGCTTGCTTTGGCAGCGGCCGCTGTCTTAGCTGTGGCGGGCTGCTCGAACAAGGCCCTGCCGCCGTAGCCAAAGCAGCGGAGCCGACGACAATGATCACCTTGCCGAAAGGCACCGCGATCAGCGCGGCGGCAAGGCAAACGCTAGCCACTGACAAGAACAAGGTCGGTGACACCTTTGCCGCCAGCCTCACCGAGCCGATCCAGGTAGATGGGAAGACAGTGATTCCCAAAGGCACCCAAGTAACCTGCCGCATCGTCAAGGTCAAAAAGAACGAACTGAAGGTGACGCTCGCTTCGGTGGTAATCCACGGGAAATCTTACCCGCTGGACTCCAATTCGATCATTGGACCGAAGAGCCAGCCCAAGACCGATGCCAAGGGCGCGGATAAAGCCAAGGCGAACAAGAACGCAACCCTACTTGCCGCCAAGAGTAAGTTGACGTTCAAGCTCGCGAAACCAGTAACCATCCCCGTCAAAGGATGACCACGTACTCTTTAACCTCCAAACCCCGGTCAGCCTGAAGCCAGGCTGACTGGGGTTTGTAGTCTTGGTTCAACCCAGCAGAGCCGCGCGGGTAGACTTCGGTCCTTGAAGAAACACTCCGCTTGATTCAAGTTACCCGGCGATGGCGTCCGGCAATCCATCTGGTAACGCTCCGCGCGTGCGCTCGCGCCTCTCAAATTCCTCCACCGCCGCTTCGAGATCGGCGGCCGTGAAGTCCGGCCAGCGTTTTTGCAGAAACACGAATTCCGCAAAGGCGCATTCCCACAAGAGAAAATCCGAAAGCCGCTGCTCGCCACCCGTGCGAATCAGCAAATCGACTTCCGTCGAGCCTCCGTGCAGCACTTCGGCCAGCACCGTACTGAAAGATTCAGGCGAGAGTTCGGTGACTTTATAAAAGCGGCAGGCGGCGTGATAGATGGCTTCGCGAGCGGAATAATCAACCGCCAGCCGAAGGTGCAGGCGCGTGCCCTTGGCCGTGGCGGCTTCCGAATCCGTAATGGCCTGGCGCAGCGTGGCGGGCAAGCGATCCCGGCGCCCGATGATGCTGAGCCGCACGCCCTCGTCGATGCAGTGCGTCGTTTCCGTGAGCAAGTACTCATGGAGCAGCCGCAGGATCCCGTGGACTTCGGCGGCGGGACGCTTCCAATTTGCCGAGGAAAGCGCGAAAAGCGTCAGCGTATGAATTCCGAGGCGGGGCGCGGCCTCGATAACTCGGCGTGCCGTCTCCGCTCCCGCGCGATGGCCTGCGGAACGCGGCAATCCCCGCGAAGTGGCCCAGCGGCCGTTGCCATCCGAAATGATGGCCACGTGGAGCCGCGGAACCTGGTCCATAGCGGGCTGTGCGATCGGAATTTGCCGTACTGTCTGATGAGGCATGAGCATGTGCTTTCTCCGCCGCGTAGCAAGCTACACAAACCACTCTGCAATACAAAGTCAAGAGCCAAAAAAATTTGCTGATCAGCCTTCGCGCGTCGCCCGGATCAACGCTTCCATGTGATTCAGGTAACGCTCTAGCGCCCGCCGTCCCGCTGCCGCCAACCGATATTCTGTTTTTGGCAAGCGTCCGTCGAAAGACTTGGTACACACGATGTAATCGGCTTCTTCCAGCTTGCGGGCGTGAACGCTCAGGTTGCCGTCGGTAGTCTTCAGCAGCGCTTTCAGCTCGTTGAAGGTCAGCGAGCGGTTCACCGCCAGTGCGCTGACGATCCCCAGCCGTATTCGCTCGTGAATCAGCCGGTCTAGATCGGACGGAACGGCTTCCTTCGCCGGATTCCGGATGGCTTCCAGCGAAGCCTCCCGCTCGCGAGAGCGCTGTAGACGCTCTTGACGCGCTGCAGACGATTTAGCCATGCGACTTCCTGCTAGCCTCCATAATGCCGGGCGATCCACCAGCCGAACCCCATCTGCACTACCCCAAACCCTGCGGCCATGAACGCATCTCCCAGGAATGCGGGAGCGAAAAGCGCGGCGCCGCCGAGCGACATCAGGCACAAGCCCATCACCGGCACAACGCGAACGGAAAATGCCCCGCCCGTAACGATGGCAGTCCCATACAGCAGGAGCCAAACACCGGGGAGCGCCGCAAGGTTCCCGGCACTATAAAGAGCGAACGTCAAAAGGCCGCCTACGACAATCGGCGGAGCAAAACTAAGAAGGAATTTACGGCCAGGCCCGGAAAAGAGCGCCGCATTGGCACGGTGCGCTTTGGTGGCTGCGGCAGGCGCGGCAATGGCCACGGCGACGAAGGCTTCGATCAGCCAGACCGCCAACCAGGCGCGCGGCGTGGCCTGTCGCGAGGCCGCAAGCGCGGCCACCAGCGCTGTAACTCCCATCGCCACACCGCCCCACCCTGGCACAGCGGTGAATTCGGCCGCGCGCTCCATCGTCTCCCGGATGTAGCGGAGATGATCGGCGGCGCGAGCGTCGATGGGGATGGACTCGCGTTGCGGAGAGCGAAGCGGACCAATGGTCGCCATACAAGAAATGCTACCTCAGGAACTCCCGACTGTCAAGTACTTTGTTGCACAAAGCTAAACGCCGACCAATCACGTTTTCCGCGGGTACCGCCCCTTCAAAGAATTCCACCGGATGGCAAATACGTCGATGAACATCTGAATGCTGTCTCGCAGCATGCTCACTTTGGTCGCGTGCGAATGGCCCCAGCGAACCGGAATTTCCACCGCGCGCAACCCATGATGCCGCGCCAGGTACAGTAACTCCGGGTCGAACCCAAATCGCTCAATCGTCTGCTGATCGAAGATGACGCTGCAGCGTTCGCGGTGAAACGCTTTGAAGCCGCACTGCGTATCGACAAACGGCAGCCACAAGATAACTCGCACGATCTTGTTGAAAATGATTCCTGCGAATTCCCGGAAGGGAGACTCGTGCACGCTGATCAGGCTGCGGTCCATCGCCCGCGAGCCGATAGCCACGTCGTGGGTCTCCAGCGCGTCAATCAGCTTATCGGCTTCCTCGATCGGCGCGGAGAGGTCCGCGTCCGTGAAAAGCGCGATGCGGCCGCGCGCTTCCTGCATGCCGTGGCGAACGCTGTAGCCTTTACCCTTGTTGACGCCATTCGCAACCACGCGCAGCGTGGGAATCTTGATGCAAAAGTATTCGGCCACCGCGGCCGTGCCATCTTTTGAACCGTCGTCCACCACCAAAACTTCCGCGTTACGTCCAGAAGTCGAAAGGTATTCCGCAATCCGCTCCAGCGTGGCCGGAAGACGCAATTCCTCGTTGTACGAAGGAATGATGATGGAGAGATCGGGGACCGCCGAGCTCATCGTTACGGAGGCTCCTGCCAGCCATGGTAGCCAAGGAGCGGCACAAACCGGCAGCCTTCGAGCATCTTCATGGGGAACGCATCACCGCGCTTTTCGATGAGCTGCAATTCCTGGTGTTGCGTGTCCCCTACGGGAAGGATGATTCGGCCGCCTTCCGCAAGCTGCGCGAGAAGCGGTTTCGGAACTGCAGGCGCGGCAGCCGCAACAAGGATGGCGTCGAAAGGAGCAAGTTCTGGCAGGCCAAGCGTGCCGTCACCACAATGCACATGCGCGTTCGAGTAGCCAAGCCGAGCCAGGGTGGCGGAAGCGCTGGATGCAAGCTCGGGCCGTCGCTCAATTGTGAAAACTTCCTTAGCCAAGCGCGAGAGCACGGCGGCATGGTAGCCGCAGCCTGTGCCGATTTCCAAAACTCTGTCGCCCGGCCGCAGATGCAGCGCCGCGGTCATGGCCGCAACGATATAAGGCTGCGAAATAGTTTGGCCACTACCGATGGGCAACGGCAGGTCATCATACGCGTGCGCACGCACATCCTCCGATACAAACTCGTGCCGCGGCACCTCCGCCATCGCCGCAAGCACGGCGGCATCATGAACGCCGCGCCGCCGCAACTGCTTTTCAATCATCTCTTCGAGTTGTGCAGCGTATTCTTTCTTCTCAAGCATGCGTAACCGCCGCCGCATGTTTTTCCCATGCGCCTGTTTTCAAAATCTCTTCCATTTGCGCAAGCGTAAAATCGCATTCCTCCTCGCGATTGTAGAAATGCGGCGAAACGCGCACGCCCGCCTTGGGACGATAGTCGACAAGGATGTCCCGCGCCAGGAGTTCGCGGCAAACTTCATAAGCATGCGGGCAGTCGATCGAAACCGTCCCCGCGCGCTCCGCTGGCTTCTCTGGTGTGTTCACGTGCCAGCCGCGAGCTCGAGCGCCTTCCATGAGCCGCGTGCTCATGCGCATGGATTTCTCGCGGATGGCGCCGATGCCGACCTTGTTGATGATCTCCAGTCCGGGTTGGCACGCATGGAGCGCGGGGATGTGCGGAGTGCCGTTCATGTAGCGGAAGGAGTCGTCGCGCGGATCGATGGCGCCGGTCTCGAACGCAAACGGGCGGCGATGCGCCATCCATCCCGTAAGCGCGGGACGTAGCTTGGCGCGTAAATCCTCGCGGACGTGAAGGTAGGCGACGCCCGGTCCCCCACAGAGCCACTTCAAGACTCCGCCCACTGCAAAATCAACGCCCAGGCCGCACACATCGAGAGGAATCGTTCCCGCAGCCTGAAAAACATCGAGAATCACATGCGCGCCAACGCGATGCGCGCGTTCCACAATCGCACGCGCGTCCACAATGTAGGAGCTGCGAAAGAGAACCTGAGAAATCGGCACGAGCAGCGTCGTTTCGTCGATGGCCGCAAGGAACTTATCCAAATCAATGCGAATGTCGTCGGGAGTCGGAACGACCTCGACGCGCGCGCCGAGCCGTCGTTGCTCGTGGTAGAAATATTGAACCGAAGGAAACTCCAGCTCAACCATGACAACTTTGTTGCGCGGGCCGCGGAAGTCAAAGCAGGACGAAATCACGGCTTGGGTCAGCGTCACATTCTGGTGCAACGAAATCTCGCCCGGGCCCGCTCCGATCAGCGGCGCGATTTGGTCGCCCACGGCCACTGCCATGTCCCACCAGCCCTCTTCCCAAGCGCGCACTCCGCGTTCCGCCCAGGAATCGGCGTAGGAGCGCAAGTTGTCGTACACACCGCGAGGCATAGCGCCCAGCGAGTTGCTGATCATGTAAGTGGTGCGGTCCAGGATGGGAAATTCCCCGCGCCACTTCAGAAGCTCATCCATCGCGGCTCCAAGTTGCATCACCCGACCTGCCACGAAACCAAGTTTAGCCTGTATAATGCGGCCAGAGGTTGGCTGTGAGCAAACGATATGTCTTGAGCGAATATGTCGAATTGGCGATGGGACAGGCCCTCTACGACAAGCTGGAGGATAATTCCTTCTCGGGCCGAATCCCTTCCTGCCCGGGGGTGCTTTCCTTCGCCCCAACGCTCAAGGAATGCGAAGAAGAGCTTCGTTCCACGCTTGAGGATTGGGTTCTTATCGGCCTCAAGCTTCGCCATCATCTACCCATTATCGGAAGTATTGACTTGAACAAGGAACCCGCGCGTGAGCCGGTGGACTCCTTGTAAGCGCCGTGAGTTCATCCGCCGCCTCCGTGTTTTGGGTTTCGACGGGCCGTTCTCGGGAGCACGCCACCAGTTTTTGATCCAAGGCGAATATCGCCTGACCATTCCCTCCAACGAAGAATACTCCGTGCCGCAACTTCGTATGATGCTCCGCGAGACTGCGATTATTCTGGGTCACGAAATCACTTTGGCGGAATGGGAGCAATTGTAGGCACTTCTACCGTGCGCGCGACATGTAGTACACCCCACGCGGCATCGCGCCCAGCGAATTGCTGATCATGTAAGTGGTGCGGTCCAGGATGGGAAATTCCCTGCGCCACTTCAGAAGCTCATCCATCGTGCGCTCCTCTCTGGGATGGATTGCGGCATCGAGCCTTTCTCCAAACAAAGTAGCACACGCTGACAAACGCCAGCCAGGGTCCGCCGGCCTGCAAGGTAATGCGAAATCCAGGAACCCACCAGGTCGAGAGCAAAACCGCCAATACTCCTCCCGCACCTATGAGGGACGCCCAGGGCCCAGGTGGGCCGAGCTGAAGATAGGGAATAGCTTGCCGTTTGTGAAAGCGGCGGAATGCAAAATGAGTCAGCAGCGTCATCAGCCAGGCAAGCAGCGCCCCAAAAGAACTGAGCCCGATCATGAATACGAATAATGAATCCTTAAAGTACTCCGACAGAACGAGGGCTGCGGCCATCCCGCCTGCGGAAGCCAGCACTGCAGCCACCGGCATGTTCTTCCGGCTCAATCGCCCAAGCGCCGCAGGGAGATAGCCGCCGCGCGCGAGTGAAAAAGCCAGCCGCGCCCCGAAATACAAATTGGCAACAGCGCTCGAAAGGGCCGCCGTCAACACCACGAAGTTCATGATGTGACTCGCGGCCGGAATACCCACAATCTGAAAAACGTGGACAAAAGGACTCTTGACGAGTTCGATCTGTGTCCAGGGGACAATGCCAACAACAAGTGCCAGCCCGGCAACATAGAACAGCACCAGCACAGCAAGTGTCCTGCGCAGGGCCTTCGGAACGGCCACCTTTGGATCCGCCGCTTCACCGGCCGCGCTTCCAACGACCTCGATTCCGAAAAAACTGAAAAGCCCCAAAATGACTCCCAGCCCGACGCCTTTCCATCCATTCGGAAAAAAACCGCCGTGCGCCGTGTAGTTTGACAGGCCAACTTTTGGAAATCCCACGCCGAACAGCAGCGCACTCCCCAGAAGCAGAAAGGCGACGATGGTCACTACTTTGATCATCGAAAGCCAGTATTCAAATGCTCCGAGGTTTCCGATGCTCACGGAATTAACGTAGAGAATCACAAGCGAGAACAATCCGATCCAAATCCACGACGGCGTTTCTGGAAACCACAATTTGCAATAAATCGACGCGGCCACGACTTCACTGCCGACGACCACCATCATGCAAAACCAGTACGTGAGACGGACCGCGTATCCCGCCCACGGATGAAGGTACATCTCGGCGTAGAGTCCGAACGATCCTGCCGCCGGATGCGCCGCCGCCATCTCCGCCAGCGCCCACATCATCGTCACCGCGATGCATGCTCCGCCCACAAAGCTCAATATCACGGCCGGGCCTGCCAGCTTCACGGAAATGGCGCTGCCGAGAAACAATCCCGTCCCGATGGCGCTCCCCAGCCCGATCATGGCGATCTGCCGCGGCGAGAGATCCTGATGCAGGCCTGCCTCGCGCTGAACAATCGCGGATGGATCTGGTGCTTCGACCGCCACGTCGGCCTGCGTTTCCGTCTTGTTCATGGCGAGGCATCGTAGCAGAAATTCACCACCTGTACCCGGACCTGAACGGCGGGCCAGTGAACACCGCGTCACAACTGTCCCGCGATTTAGTCGCGCTGCTCCAAGGCGCTTTCTAAAATCGTTGGCGTGGCGCGAACTCGAGTGAAGCCGCCACGGAGGCGGTCATGAAAGCGGTCCTTGCACTGGTCCTGATTTACATCGGCACATTTTTCCTCGTGATTCAAGGCGCATCACCGAACTCCGTGCAAGCGTCCCGGCAAGGAGCGAACCCGGCTCAGGGCGGCGCGGCGCCTCCACAGACAAATCCCTCCATTGACCCGGCTAAGGAAGCGGACATTCACTCACTGATGGAGTTGGTCGGCGCTCGAGACCTCGTCCAAGACGGCGCGAACTCCGCCATCGAGCAATCTCGGGAAAAACTGCTCGCCACCGTGCCGAACAACGACAAGGGCCAAGCCTTCGTGAATGCCTTTGCCAGCAGCTACCAGAAAAAATTCGACGTCGACCAGGTAGCGAATCAATTGGTGGTGTTCTACGACAAGCATTTTACCGATGACGAAATCAAGGGCCTGCTGCAGTTTTACGGTTCTCCTTTAGGACAGAAGGTCGCCGCGGAGATGCCTAAGATCGGCCGTGAAACGCAGGCTACAATCCGTACGGCGAACGCCAAAGCCGCCAAGGATGCCCTCGCGGAATTGAAGCAGCAGAATCCGGAAATTGGACAGTCGGCGCGGCTTGGGAACGGGCAGGGCCAGAACCGCTGGCAGCAGCGCCGGGGACAGCGCGGCCAGGGTCAAGGGCCTCAGCAGCAGGCCGCTCAACAGCAAGATCCACAATAACGCGAGTTTCAGTTGAAGAAGCGCTTCCCGCTACTGGAAGCGCTTCTTGATTTTTATGTCGATGCCAAACGTTCCGTTTTGATCGCGTAGCCCAACAATAGAAACATTTCGGTCCACGTTGTATTCCACTTGAATGACCTGCTGCTGCGTTGAACTCACATTCGAAACATAAGTGATGGTGAGGTTGCGAGTAATCTGTTGCTCGACGGTAATGCGCGACGCCGCGCTTTGCTGGGAGCCCGTCGAGCCGACTCCGGCGAGGCCCGGATCAACGCGAAACCGCGTTATCCCAAACAAGCGCTCCAGGCGCCCGCCTAATTGGCTGGAAACCGCCTCTGAGAGAATCGCCGAAGCACCCGCCGAACCGCTCTGTGTCGTGCCGCCGCTGCGCGTCGTCGCCTCGGAGCTGGTTTGCCCCAGAGCGAGCAACGTCACGATGTCGTTCGCGGGAAGCGGCGGATCGGAGCGATATGCCAGCGTGAGCTTGCTCGCCGGACCATTGAAATTCAGCGTGATCTCATATTGCTGAATCGTCGTGGTCGCTTCCACATTCAAAACCGGATCAAGCCGGAACGGATTGGAAAAGTTCAGATCTCCGCGCGAGACACGATAGCGATTGCCCGCAAAATACAATTCACCAGACAGAATGTGGATGTGCCCTAGAAGAATCGGATGTTCCCACGTTCCCCGCACGCGAAGATTCGCATCCGCTTGCAGCTGCGCGCCGGGCCATTCCATGCGCGCATCGGGCGCCGACAGGGCTTCGATATCGAATTGCAGATTGCGCAGATACGGCGAACTGGTGGTGGGGCTGCTAATGCCTTGCTTCGCTGACACCAGCATGCTTGCGACTTCGATGCCTTGCGTGAGCGTGACGCGGTCGATGATCACCCGCCCGGAGAGCAGCCCCGCTACCGGCGTGCCCGTCAGCCTCAGCGAACCTCCCACAAGCCAGCTCATACCCTCCGGGTAGCGGATGCGCACTCGATCCGTACGAAGGCTAACGTCGTAGCGAAGCGGGCTCTCTCCGTAGTTCACGCTGCCGGAAAGATGCAACGTGCCTCCGCCGGATTCCGCGCTTATGTTCTCGAAATACAGGCGCGTTGCATCAAATACCAGGTCGCCATTGATAGCGCTCAGTCCGGCAGGGAAATCTTTGGCGCGGGCATAAGCGTTCTCGATGTGCACGCGCCCGGTGATGCGCGGCCGATCCAGCGTCCCTTCGAAGGAAGCGTTGATTTGCGCGGGACCACGCGCATCAATATCGGGCACAAAGCCGGTGAGCAGCCGCAGGTCCAATGCGCCGTTGAGACGCAATCCGACGGTACGCCGCCCGGCAAACAGCACCGAGCCCGCAATCTGCAAATTGGTGTCCGTTCCCCGCAGCGTGACCGGGTCAATCTCCAGGCTATCCTTCGTCGAACGGAAATGAATCGGGCCGGTGTTTTCCAAACGCACGTTGGCGTAATTCATCGCCAAGCGCGAGAGACTCGCGTCCACGATGATGCTTTGCGGCTGCTTCAGGGTCCCATTTACAGAAATGTCGCCATCAGCGTTCGCGTGGCCGCTGAATTCTTTCAGGTGCAAAGCGGCAAGCAGGAGCGGGTCCAGGTCAATGTTCTTGATCGAAACTTTCCCGCTCAGCGGGTAGGGATCGGCAAGTCCGAGTGTGTAGCCGCCGGAGATTTCTCCCGTGGTCATGGCAGAGCCCAATTCCAGGTGCGCAGTGCGTCCGTCGGACGTCAAATTGCCGTTGAAGCTGCCCACAACCACTTGGCCAATTCGCAAGTCCACGACTCGAAACGTCCCTTCGCCGAGCGGAGTTCTCAACGGGCCATTGGCCCTCAGCCGGAAAGTCACCTGCCCGCCCACCGCCAGGCGCGCCGATTGCAATTTTTCAAAATTTTCCAACGGAAGCGCGGCGCCTACCAGGTCGGCGGAAATCGTTTGATCCGCGTAGCGGTAACCGGCCGACCCGGTGATAATCCCAGCTCCGCGTCCATTTTCTTTTCCGGGCGGGAAGAATCGCAGCTCCGCGTCCGCGATGCGCACCTCGTCCGGCGACGCGTTCAGTTGCCCACGGAGACGGTTGAAAGAGAGTCCATACAATTTGCCATCGGCCAGATCGAAGAGGCCGGTAACGCTGGGCTGTGAGCGGGTGCCTCGTCCGTGAAATTGTCCGGTCAATGAACCACTCACGGGAAAAGACATCCCGAGCAATTGTTCGAGACTCTCGGCAGGGACTTTATCGATATTCGCCTCAGCCGTCCAGCCGTTGTCCGGCCGGAAATTCCATTTCGTCAGGGAAAGTGACCCGTCGATGTCCCCTTCCGTGTTGCCGCTTCGTGCGTGCCCGCGCTCCAGCGTGAGCTCCGAGGGCGAGTAGGTCAGATCACCTTCAACGAAATCCACTGAGTAGCCGTCGTAACGCGCGCGCTCCCCGCGCAGGTGCCCTTGAAAACTAGTTCCGCCGGAGGCATCGACGATCTTGCCGTCCCACCGCACGCTCCCCGAGATTTGTTTTGCAGCCTCCGCGGAACCGGGCGGGGCTCCGCGCACGCGGTCGATGAAATCTTTGTATGTCTCCAGAGACCCGGTCTCAAAACGCGCATTCAGCATCGTGTTGCGCGGGGCAAGAATGCCGTCGATGCTGCCGCGCGACGCCGGCGTTTCGAATTCACCGGAGTTGATCGTCAGGATGCCGGGATCGTAGCGGTAGCGGAATTTCCATGCCGCGCTCACGGGTTGATGATGTTCCGCCAGCTGTTCTGGAGTTTCCCACACTGTGGTCGCGGAGATTTCGAAGTGCCGGAAGGGTCCGCTCCAGGTTTCCACGGTGTCGGCTGTGACTCGCGCGTCCCAGTGCAGCTCGTCGATGGGAAAGTCGCGATGCTCGATCGACGGCAATACCCCCGCAAGTCTCACGTCTTGCACGTGGGTGTCCGCCCTGAACTGCAGCCCGTCGAAACGCATGGTTACGCGCCCCGTTACCTTCCCGCCGAAAGCGCCGGCGAAGAAATCCGGAACCTCGAGGCTGCGGTTGTCGATTCGATAGCTGCCACGGCTGGTGAGTCCCTTCGCGTGAAAGACCTCGTACGGAAGCGCGATATCCTGGCCGGAATAACTTCCGGTACCCTTAAACTGCCCGCCGCCGAATTGGCCTTCTCCCCGCAGATCGACCCGTCCAGTCGGCACCGTCGGTTCGCGCAGAGTTTCTCGGAAATCCAGCAGATCGACCCAGCCGCGATACCGGAAACTCCACTGTGGATTCGAGAAGTTATTCATTTCCGCCTGTGCGTCGAGATGCGAATGCCCCGCGGTGAGTACGCCTTGCTCGAGCGTGAAGCCATCGCGCCACAGCGTGAACTTCGCCGTTAGGCCCACCGGCAGGGGCGCGTAGCGCTTGGAAGTGAACTGCATGGTATGCCAGTCAAGGTTGCCGAGATACAAAGGACGGTCCATCGTGCCCCCGGCATCCAGGCCAAACCGTAAATCTCCACCGTGCAAGGTGAACGGTGTTTTCGCGTCGTTGTAGAGAAGCCACCCGTCCGCGAGCACCAGACGCCGGATGTGCAATTCGAACAGGGAGTCGCGCAGCGGTTTGTTTGCGGAAGCTGCTCGCGGCGGCATGGGCAGGTTTGTGTTGCCATTCTTTTCAACTCGAATGTGTACGTGTGGCTTTTGGACGACGAGCTCGCTCAGCGAAACTTTGCGGCCCCAGAAGGAATCGATACGCAATCCCGCCTGCACTTCCTCCGCGGTAAAAAGAGGTTCCGTTCCCGCGGGCTCCTTCCCGTGGATCACCAACCCGGTTATGGTTGCCCGCATCGCCAACCAACGAATGGACAGCGCTCGCAGCTCCACCTTGCCGCCGGTCATGCGCTCCAGCCGGCTTACCAGCAGCCGGCTCAGCAAGGGGTTGCCCGCGCCGCTGCCAAAAAACACAACGACCGCTAAAAGCGCGATTACCGCCAGCACCCACGGCGTGTGAATGATCCAACTCCAAATCGGGTGGCGGGTCCGGCGCTTCATTTCGCCGCCTCATCGAGAGATTTTTCAATGTGCAGCCGGGCTTTGCTCTCGATAAGCCATTGATCCGCCTGGTCATTGATTCCGCGCTGTACGAGCGCTTCTTGAATGAAGTCGCGCGCGGTGTCCAACGGTGGTGGTTCTTGCCCCCGGGCCTTGGCTCGCGGCACGACTGATTTTTCGTAGAAATCATCAATCGTCTTGGGATCGATCTGCACGCCGGGACGAAAACGCGAATCCAGATAGTTGCTCAGGTAAAGCTGCGCGGCCACCATTTCCCGAATTTCCGCGGCGCTCAGACCGATCTGCTTTCTTCTTGCTTCGAACTCCTCCTTCGATGCGAACGACTTCTGGACACGCTCCAGTTCGCGGTCAATGTCCGCGTCGGAGGGCTGCGGGAACCGCGATACGCCGGCTTCGGTTCTCACGATCCACTGATCGATCAGCCGCTCGAGGATCTGGGTATCGGTTTCCGATTTTCCGTCAAGGAACTGCTGGTAGCGGCTGAGCGCGCGAATATCGCTTAATAAAATGATGTCATTTTCGACGCGCGCCACAATGCGGTCCACGATCTCCTGGGCCGCCATCCCCCCGGGAATCACCAGGGACAGCCAGAAGAGCAGAACGCGAATCGGCAGTTCGCGCATTAGAAGCTCGACCCCAAATTGAAAAAGATTTGAAAACCGGGGAGTCGTGTGCCTTGCTGGCCCCGCGAGCCAAACTGGCAAGTCTGGTTATTGCTCGGACACGGAACGGGAATCACAAACGACGGGCGATTGAGCTGGTAGCCGAGATCAATGCGTATTGGACCCACTGGCGTCTTGTATCTCAAGCCCAAACCGACTGTGTGCGCAAAGTAGTTGAGTTCATTCGTGCAATTCGTATCGCACACGGGCAGATTCGTAGGCCCAAGTTTGAAAGTGGGTGCTGGAAGCATGGAGTGGAACGAGATCCGACTTAGCCGGCTGTACACGTTGCCGCCGTCATAGAAAATTGCTCCGCCCAGCGACGTCCCGACGAACGGTAAGCGCATCGGAAAACGGAATTCCTGATTGAGGATCAGCATGGCCTGGCCGCCCACCGGGAATCCCGTGCACGCATCGCGCGGTCCCGCTTGATTCAAGGCGAAGCCGCGCAGAGACGTTCCGCCGCCCGCAAAGAATCGCTCGGGCAGCGGAATAATCGTTGGCGTCGATGCTGGCGGTGCTGTACCGGGGATGCACTGTCCGGGCGCGGGGGGCGGGAAAGCTAAGGAAACTGTGCCGTGATACGGCACCAGGATGCCCAATCGCGTGGAACGCGCAAAGCTGAACCGGCGCTTGATCGGGTAATACGTGGAATTCTGGAAGAAGAACCGCACAAAGCTGGCGCTGGAACCAACGCTCGTATCGGCATCGCTGAAATCGGCGCTGTTAAAACTGCCCTTCGAGGCGTCGGCGGGATTGTCGCGTGAATCGCGGAACCAGGTCACGCCAAATTGTGATACGAGTGTCGGCTGGTTGAAGAGCGGGACTTCTTCGCTCAAAATCTTCAGGTTGGAGACGCGCACCTGGCGGAAAGCGTAGCGATACAGCAGTGTCGTCAGCCGCGTGACCTGATGGGTTAACTGCACCGAGCCCTCGTAGCGTACTTCCGTGAACGTATTGATATCGCGCGTTTTTTCCGCAAACGCCGTCGCTTGAAAGCTGAAGTGCGGATTGGCGAAAGTATTCGGCGCCGAATACCCGAGCAACGCACGCCCCTGCAAGGTGCTGCCACGGAGTTTGAAGGAAAGCGAGTCCCCGCGTCCGGTAAGATTCAGCTTGCTGAGCTCAAGAATTCCGCGCGGAGCGGCTTGGATCTGCGCCCCCGTCGGGCTCGTCGTACTGGCGAGCCTTTGCACTTCGAATCCTCCGCCGTAGGCCACCGTATAGCGCTTGGCCTCCTCGACCAGAACAGCGATGTCCTTCTCCGGATTTGTTCCGTTGGGATTCTGAGGCTCGATGGTGACGCGGTTGAACACCCCGAGGTTGTACAGCCGCCTTTGCGATTCAACAACGTCCCCTTCGCGGAGAGGTTCCTTGACTTTGATGTGCACTTCCCGGTGGATCACTCCCCACCGCGTGTGCTTATACCCGCCGATCAGAACGCGCCGCACTCGCGTCTGCGGACCTTCTTGGATGCGATACACCAGCCGAACTGCTTCGGCCTGCTCAATGGCCGGTTTGGATTCTTTTTCCTTCTGCTCTTTTTTTTCAGTTTCCTTCGGCGGGGCGGCGCTTCCGCCGGCCTCTGCGTTTTGTCCCGCCGGACTGGCAGAGACGCGTTCCGCCGTCGACGTAAAGGCTGCGTCCGGAAATCCTTCGTTGAAATACATCGCCAGAATATTGTCCCGGTCCGTCGTTACGCCGAAATCGGAATACGGCTGCCCCGGAGTCGAACCGATCACCGCGAGAAGTTCATCCTCCTTGAACGCATGAATCCCTTCGATCGACAGCGAAGCGACGCGCGTCTGCTTCCCCTCCTCGATCTTGAAACTAATGAATACATCGCCCTCTTTGCCCTTGTAGTTGTCTTCGACGTGCGCCTCGACCTTGGCATCGAGAAAACCGTTCGCCTGGTAGAGGTCACGCATCGATTGCGCGTCGGAGTCCACCAGCCTCCGGCTGAAGCGTCCCGCAGAAGCGAAAGCGCCGCCGAAGATTTGCAGCCGGCTTCGCAGCAAGTCCGTGTCGAAGTACTTATTCCCGGTGATTTCTATCCCGACCAGTTTGTGGCGATCGCCCCGCTCCACTGTGTAAGTAATGATCTCTTCGGTGCCCGGCGCTCCGTCGCGAACGGACTTCCCCTCATGCGTCTCCGTCGTGTAATTCACGTCCGCGTCGAAATACCCCTGCCGTTCCAGCCGCTCACGAATATTGCGTTTCCCTTCTTCCAAAAGGTCTGGGTCAACGGCCCCCTCTTGATAGACGGGAATCAGTTTTTTCAGCTCGCCTCCGGAAAACTTCGCTCCCGTCACAGTTATCTTTATGCTGGGCCCTTCCGCGACATCCAGTTCCAGAGGAATCGTGTTCTTCGCTGAGTCATAGCTATCCCGGCGCACCGACGCTCTCCCGCTGAGATGCCCCTTCTTGACCAAATATTTCCGTATGCGGTCCGTCCCCCGCTGCAGCTTGGCCGACGTGATCGCGCTTCCCGCTTTCATTTTAAAGCGAGAGAGAATTTCCTTGTCGCGGTACTCCGTGCCGTTCTTTAGCTGAATCATTCCGACCCGCGCGCGCGGGCCGGATTTTATGTGAACGATGATGTCCATCTGGTGCGTTTGCGGATGCGGCAACGTTTCAGCCGAAACTTCAGCCTGATACAAGCCCTCATCGTGAAGTGTCTCTCGCAGCCGTTCCAGAGATTCATTGAGCGTGGCTTGCCGGTAGGTTTGCCCGAGCGCGATCTGCATCGCCGCCGCTGCCGAGGCCTCGCTGGGCGGCGCGGTCAGGCCTTCGATGCGTACCTGGTTGAAAAACAGATTCTCCTTTGCGACGAAATCCAATCGCACTCCGCCCCTTTCCGGTGCCACCACCGCCTTTAAATCGGCGTATTCCCCCGTTCGGTAAAGCGCCCGCAAGCTTTCCGCGATTTTCCTCTGGTCCAGCGGCTTCCCGGCTTCCGCCGCGATTCCGGAGGGCGAGTCAGACAATACCTGGCCATCTTCTTTGACGATGCGGATGGCCACGACCTTCGGCTCTACCTTAGCTACGTCTGCTGCAGAGCCGTCTTGCGGCGTCTGCGCGTGCGTCGGCGCGGCTCCCGTCAGGAGCGCGAGCGCGACAATACCTCGCCATCCGTTGGCCCGGCTCAATTTCATGTTTCCATTCGCTCAGACGAAGCGTAGCACGGCGGCGTTGCCTGACCTGTCCCCTTTGGCGCTATCATGTAGCTTAACAGGCGCTTCTGCAGCTGCGCCTGCCGGGACCATGCCTTTCGTGAACGATTCTCTCCAGGAAAAATATTCGCGCCAGATGCTTTTCGGCGGGATCGGGCCGGAAGGGCAGGAGCGGCTGCTCGCCTCGCGGGCGGCCATCGTCGGTTGCGGCGCTATCGGCGCTGCCGCCGCCAATCTGCTCGTTCGCGCCGGCGTCGGCTACCTCAGAATCATCGATCGCGATTTCGTCGAGCCCTCGAACTTGCAGCGTCAGACCCTCTTCGATGAATCCGACGCCCTCAATGTTCTGCCCAAGGCCGTTGCCGCGGAGCGCAAGCTTCGCTCCATCAATTCGTCCATAGCCGTCGAAGGCGTCGTCGCCGATCTCAGCCCGCGTAATGCCGAAGCCCTTCTCAGTGGCGTCGATGTGCTTCTCGATGGCACCGACAATTTCGAAACTCGCTTCTTGATCAACGATGTCGCGGTGAAATCCGGCCGCCCTTGGATTTACGCTGCCGCCGTCGCGAGCTACGGACTGACCATGACCATCCGTCCCGGCGAGACCGCTTGCCTCGCTTGCCTTCTCGAATCGGGCGCCGCCGCCCACGGCCTCGAAGAGACCTGCGACACTGTTGGTGTCCTTGGCCCGATCGTTAATCTGATTGCCTCCCTGGAAGTAGCCGAAGCCTTGAAACTTCTCTCCGGGCACCCTGAAGCTCTTCATGGACGCTTGCTTTCTTGTGACGTCTGGACCGGCCGCATGCAATCCATCAGTGCGGCGCGCCATGCGGAATGCCGCGCTTGCGCCCTGCGCGATTTCGCCTATCTCACGGGGGAAGCCCAGCCGCGCATCACCCTATGCGGCCGTGATTCTGTCCAGATTCATGAACGCACCCGGGCTCTCGACCTCGGCGCTCTCGAGGCCCGCTTGAGGCCCCTCGTGGAGAACGTCCGTCAAAACGACTTTCTGCTTCGCTTCCGAATTGCGCCTTTTGAAATGACTGTCTTTGCCGACGGACGCGCCATTCTCAAAGGCACCAGGGACCCCGCCGTGGCGCGCTCCCTCTACGCCAGGTATATCGGCGCCTGACCTCTCACTTCAGATTTTGTGATTCAGCGAGGCAGGTGCCCGGACCGTCCGAACGAGCTCCGCATGTTCGAACGGTCGAGGTTTTCCCGCAGGTTCATCAGCGTAAGGAAAGTGCTCAAGATTCGCGCTTTCAGGTCGTCTGTCAGGTGCAGTCCGCTGGTGGCCACGCGCGCCAGGCGTTCTCCGTGTTCCGTGATGAACGTCATGATTTCGCGCTGCCGTTCCTGTGGCGCGTTGCCCAGTGCCGTCTCACGCCTCATCTCGGAGCAGCTGGTCTCCAGCGAAAGCGTGAAGTGCAGAACGCACAGCCGCTGCTCCGCGAGTGCCGCTGGCGGATCGTTCTTGCATCCCGAAATTTGGCAAGACGTTCCCATGGGGACAATGACGCTGAGTGATAGGTTACCTGTCCCGAGCGGAAAATCCAGCGCACATCGCGACAATGGTGCGAATGTTACATGACTTGCTCCCGGTCCGTCCGGCCCTCCCGGCCCCCCCCTCGCCCGGAATTATTTGCAAATTCGATTGACACGAGTATGCAGACAGATGTATAAAAATACAGAGGACAGGTTCCTCGATATTTGGATGAACACGCATAAGACATTTCGGCACGGCCAGATCCTCCGCTTGGTTTCGGACCGGCGGATCGCCAATCAGGAAGAGCTGCGCCGCGGGCTGGCCGCGCAAAAGCTTCGCGTGACTCAGGCCACGCTCTCGCGCGACCTCCAGGAGCTCCGGCTGATTAAGACCCAGGAAGGCTACAAGCCCGCCACCGCTCTGCCCGAAGAGTCCGCGCCTCTTCCTCCGCTGGCGCGCGCCCTCGGCGAATTTCTTCTGGACATCCGGCCGGCGGAAAATCTTCTCGTGCTGAAGACGCCTCCCAGCGGCGCGCAACCCTTAGCTGCCGCCGTGGATGGAGCGAAATTCTCCGAAATCGTTGGAACCATCGCCGGTGACGACACCGTCCTGATCATCACTCCCAACAGGAAATCGCGCGAATCGCTCCAGAAAAAGATTGAAGCCCTGGTGAAATGAAAAATCCCCGCCAAGTCGCTGTGGTGGGCGTCACCGGCTACACCGGTCTCGAGCTAGCGCGCATTCTGCTGCGCCATCCCGAGGTTCCGCCGCCGGTCTTCTACGTCCGCGAACCGAATGGTGCCCAATGCCTCGCCGAGCTCTTTCCTCAGTTCCGCGGCTGGGGCGAAGCGCTGCTCCGGCCTCTTTCCGTTGACACGATTACTTCAAGCGGCGCTGGCACTGCGTTTCTTGCGACTCCGCATGAGGTCTCCGCGGAATTGGCGCCCCATTTCCTCCGTGCGGGTCTACGCGTCATCGATCTGAGCGGAGCCTTCCGCTTTCGTGAAGCGGAAACTTTCACCTCGTGGTACAAGCTGCCCGTGCTGCACGCCGAATGGCTTGGGGAAGCTGTCTACGGCATTCCGGAGCTTTATTCGAGCGAAATTGCCAAGGCTCGTTTGGTTGCGAATCCCGGCTGTTATGCGACCAGCGTGATTCTTGCTCTCCGGCCTCTTACGCAAGTGGGTTGGCTTGCTCCCGGCGCCAGCGTCGTTTGCGACTGCAAGTCTGGCGCGACCGGCGCGGGCAAAGACCCTCGCCGCGGTCTTCACTTTGTTGAAGTGGATGAAAATTTCAAGGCCTACAATCTTTTCACGCACCGCCACACTCCGGAAATTCTCGAACACACCGGTCTGAGCGAGTCGCAGGTTGTTTTCTCAACCCACTTGTTGCCGCTCGCGCGCGGCATCCTTTCCACAATCTACGTGACGCTCGGAGAACCACAAACCGCTGCGGACATCGAGTCGCTCTATCGGCAGTTTTACGCCGGCCGTCCCATGGTCCGCATCTGGCCCGCGGGCACGCTGCCGGAATTGCAGCACGTCGCGCACACGAATTTTTGCGACATCGGATTTGCGCTGGACAAATCCGGACGCCGCTTGGTCATCGTCTCTTGCCTCGACAATCTTGGAAAAGGCGCCGCCGGCCAGGCCGTCCAGAATTTCAATCACATGTTGGGAATAGAGGAGCAAACCTCACTTCAATGAGAATCGTAATCAAGTTCGCAGGAGCATTGCTCGAAGACGACGCGACGGTGCGTTCTCTCGCGCGGCAGGTCGCGGCCCTCGCACGGGAGGGCCACGAAATTCTCGTCGTGCATGGCGGCGGCAGGCTTTTTACCGCCACACTCAAGCGCATGGCCATCGAGAGCAAGTTCATCGCCGGCCTGCGGGTCACCGATAGGGAAACGCGTGATGTGGCTGTGATGGTCTTCGCCGGTTTGCTGAATAAGAAGCTGGCTTCGGCGATCTCCGCGAAAGGGCAGCCCGCTGTCGGCATCTCTGCCGCGGACGCTCGCTGCTTCGTCGCCGAGCCCATGGTGCACAACGAAGTCGAAGGCGGCCTGGGCTTCGTCGGTTACCTTACCGGATTGAACGCCCCATTCATCGAATCGCTCTGGCATGAAGGGCTGCTGCCGGTTGCGCCGTGCCTTGGCCTGGGCCCGGAGAACGAGTTGTACAACGTCAACGCGGACCACATGGCTGCTGCCTGCGCGGAATATCTCAGCGCCGATCAATTGATCTATCTCACGGATGTCGCCGGCGTCCTCGATGGAGAACGCGTTCTTTCTGCGGTCACATGTGAAGAAATCGAGCGCTTAGTACAATGTCGCGTCGTTTCCGGCGGCATGGTTCTCAAGCTGGAAGCCGCCAAGCGCGCCATCGAAGGCGGCGTCCGCGAAGTCCGCATCGTCGGCGGCACTTCGTCCGATGCTCTGTTGCTGGCGTCGCACGCCGCGGAAGCTTCCGCCAACGACGGAGTCGCTTTGATTCCCGGAACGCGCGTTCTTCGTGAACCTTTGTCGGCCGCGCAAGCGGCTCTTTCGGCGGCATGATGGGCGCTTCGTTAAAAAAGAAATCCTCGTCGCGCTCTGTCGGCAAGGTCAAAAGTGGGTCTGCGAAAACTGCTGCGTCGGACACTCGCTTGACGGATGCCGAGCAGTTCCTTCTGCCTACCTATAAGCGCCAGCCCGTGGTCATGACTCACGGCCGCGGCGCGTACGTTTTCGATTCGACTGGAAAAAAGTATCTGGATTTTCTTGGCGGCATCGCCGTAAACGCGCTCGGCCACGCGCATCCGCGCATTGTGAAAGTAATCCGTCGCGAAGCTGGGCGCGCGATTCATCTCTCGAATCTCTATCACAATGCCTATCAGGGCCCGCTCGCGCGCAAACTCTCCGGTTGGTCCGGCATGGACCGCGTCTTTTTTTCAAACAGCGGCACGGAAGCGATTGATGGCGCGATGAAACTAGCGCGGCTCTACGGGCGGAAGGCGGACGAGCCTGCAGGGACAGTTGCAAAGAAGCATCGCTTCCTGGCATTGGAGAATTCTTTTCATGGCCGCACGTTTGGCGCTATTAGCGTAACCTTCACGGAAAAGTACCGGTTGCCCTTCGCGCCCGCCGTTCCTGGCGCGGAGTTCGTGCGTTTCAACGACGTCGCCGACCTCGAAGCGAAATTTGATGACACCGTTTGTGGCATTTTTCTGGAAACGCTCCAAGGCGAAGGCGGAATCTATCCGGTCAGCGACGAATTCTGGAACCGCGCTCGGGCGCTTGCCGTTCAACACGGCGCTCTTCTGATTGCTGACGAAATTCAATGCGGACTCGGCCGCACTGGCCGCTACTTCGCCTATCAGGAGTTTCCTTCCAGGCCCGACATTGTTTTGATTGCCAAGCCCCTTGCAGCCGGCCTTCCGCTGGGCGCCATTCTCACCACGGAAGCGGTCGCTGCGCGCGTCTCTCCTGGGATGCATGGCACGACGTTTGGCGGCGGTCCGCTGGCTTGTGCCGTGGCTCTCGAGTTCCTCAAGACCATCGAGGACGAAAAGTTGCTTGAAAATATCCGTGCCCGCGGTGCAGAGCTGCGCGAGGGCCTCGGCAAGCTGGCATCGCGGTTCAGTTTCATCCGCGAAATCCGCGGCGAAGGACTGATGATCGGCGTCGAACTATCCGTCGAAGGCGCGCCTTTTGTCAGCGAGGCCATGCAGCGCGGCTTGCTGATCAATTGCACCCACGATTTTACGTTACGCCTGCTGCCGCCTTTTATCATCACTCGCGCGCAGGTGCGCGAATTTCTCCGTCTCTTTGAACTTGTTCTTGCAACAACTTCGCAGCAGGCCTCTGCTTTGGATTCCGGCAAGTCCGCGAATCCCGGGCGCGTTGCCCATGCCGCGGCAAGGTGAAAAAATGACTACCACGACTCTCGTTGCGCCTATTTCATTGTCGAACGATCTCCTTACCGGAGCGGAGTGGAGCCCCGCGCATACGCGCGAATTGCTCCATCTTTCGGCGGACATCAAGGCCCGCCCCGTCCGCTACGCTTCCACGCTGCACGGCAAATTCATCGCCCTGATTTTTGAGAAGCCGTCGCTGCGCACTCGCGTCACTTTCGACGTCGGCATTCAGAGCATGGGTGGTTCGGTGGTTTTCCTCGACCATACGCAAGCGTCCGCATCTCTCGGCGCGAGGGAGTCCATCGCCGATGTCGCGCGCAATCTCGAGCGCTGGGTGCAGGGTATTGTCGCTCGCGTTTATCATCAGCGGGTGCTCGAGGAAATGGCTGCCAACGCGGACATTCCCGTGATCAACGCGCTTTCCGACAAGTTTCATCCGTGCCAGGCGCTGGCGGATTTTTTTACGCTCGAGGAAAAATTCGGCGCCCTGCGCGGATTCAAGCTTGCTTACGTTGGCGATGGCAACAACGTCTGCCACTCCCTGATCTATCTTGCGGCGCGGCTTGGCGTTCATTTGCGCGTCGCCACGCCCGCGGAGTACGCGCCGCTGCCCGAAGTCGTCGCCGATGGCAAACGCGTCGCCCGCGAAACGAAAGCAAAAATCGAATTGATGACCGACCCGCGCGAAGCCGTCAGCGGCGCGATGGGCGTCTACACCGATTCCTGGACCAGCATGGGATTCGAAGCCGAGGGACAAGTACGAAACACCGTGTTTCAGCCGTACCAGGTGAACGCCGAGCTGATGTCGCTCGCCGCGCCGGACGCCGTGTTTATGCACTGTCTTCCGGCACACCGCGGCCTGGAAGTCACGCCGGAAGTCCTCGACGGCCGGCAATCGGTTGTCCTCGACCAATCCGAAAACCGCATGTACGTGCAGAAAGCCATCCTGCATACTTTGTTCTAGCCCGGCGATGTTTTCTAATCCATCGCATGAAGTTTTCTTTGTACGGGCGCCCGCCGCGGCGGGCGGCCTGTTACCGCAACACCAAAATGCAAGAGAGGAATCGTGAAAGCACAATTGCCTAAACCGAAAAAAGTTGTACTCGCCTATTCCGGCGGCCTGGATACTTCCATCATCATTCCCTGGCTCAAGGAAAATTACGGCTGCGAAGTCATCGCCGTGATCGGCGACGTGGGCCAGCCGGAAGACCTGGAAGCCGCGCGCAAGAAAGCGCTTGCTACCGGTGCTTCTTCCGCGCACGTCGAAGATCTCCGCGAAGAATTCGTGCGCGATTACATCTGGCCGACGCTTCGCGCGGGAGCGATTTACGAGCACACTTATCTCCTCGGCACTTCCATGGCACGGCCGGTCATCGCTAAACGTCAGGCGGAAATTGCGCTGAAGCTTGGCGCCGATGGCCTCTCCCACGGCTGCACGGGAAAAGGCAACGACCAGGTGCGGTTCGAGTTGGCATACAAAGCCATCGCGCCAAACGTCCAGATCATCGCGCCCTGGCGCGAGTGGGACATCGATTCCCGCGAAGACGCCATCGCCTACGCGCAGAAGCACCACGTTCCCGTCGAGCAGAGCAAGAAAAACATTTACAGCCGCGACCGCAACATCTGGCACCTCAGCCACGAAGGCGGCGAGCTCGAGGATCCTGCAAACGCGCCGAACGAAGCGATGTGGCAGTGGGTCGTTTCTCCGGAGAAAGCTCCGGACAAAGCTGAAGAAGTCGAAATTGGTTTTGAGTCTGGCACCCCCATTTCTGTGAATGGTTCGAAACTCGGTCCCGTCGATCTGCTCAACACGCTGAATGAAATCGCCGCAAAGCACGGCATCGGCCGCACCGACCTCGTCGAAAATCGCCTCGTGGGAATGAAATCGCGCGGCGCCTACGAAACTCCCGGCGGAACATTACTCGTCAAGGCGCATCAGGAACTGGAGCGCCTCACCGTTGACCGTGAAACCGCGCATTTTCAGCAAGCGCTCTCGCTGCGCTACGCCGAACTTGTTTACTACGGTTTGTGGTTCGCACCGCTGCGTGAAGCGCTCGACGGATTTTTCAACGTCGCCCAGCAGCGCGTCACCGGTGCTGTCGGCTTGAAACTCTGGAAGGGGACGCTGAATGTGACAAAGCGCGTTTCGCCTTTCTCGTTGTATCGTGCCGATCTCGCCAGTTTCACCATGGGCCGTTACAACCCCAAGGACGCTGAAGGCTTCATCAATCTTTTCGCGCTGCCCGTGACCGTGCGCCCGAAAGCGAAGGCAGAAGGAAATAAGTAGGACAGACATTCTTGTCTGTCCGCTGTTTGCAGACGGTGACAAAACCGAGACAGGCAAGAATGCCTGTCCCACGAGAACCAAATGACTGAACGCAAAGACGACCGGCTGTGGGGAGGGCGCTTCGAGCGTGAGCCAAATGCTCAGTTCGACGCGTTCCAGCGGTCGTTTGCGTTTGATCGGCGGCTGCTGCCTTATGAGATTGCCGTCGATCGGGCGTGGGCCAAGGCTTTGGAGCCCATCGGTATTTTCACGGCGACGGAAGTGAAGCAAACGCTGGCGGCGCTCGACAAAATTGCGAATCGCACGAAAACCGATTCCGCGTGGCTCGAATCGTTCGGCGCGACTGCCGAGGACGTGCATCACTTCGTGGAGAAAGCGCTGGTCGAGGAGCTTGGGCCGCTCGGCTGGAAACTCCACACAGGGCGCAGCCGCAACGAACTTATCGCCACCGATTTCCGACTATTCGTCATCGAGGCGGCTGCACAAATCCAGCATGCCCTGGAAGCCATGCTGAACGCGTTCCTGCTGCAGGCGAAAGCCAATCGCAATGTGCCGATGGCGGGAATGACGCATATGCAGCACGCTCAACCAATCCTGCTCTCGCATTTTCTGCTGGCTCATGCGGAGGCCTTCGCGCGCGACATGACTCGCCTGCAGCACGCATCGGGGAGCGCGGACGCGTGTCCAATGGGTTCCGGCGCGCTTGCCGGAAATTCGTTCGCCGTGGATCGCGCCGCGATTGCGCGCGACCTCGGCTTTTCTCGGATCACCGGAAACAGCCTGGACGCGGTCAGCGACCGTGATTTCGCGCTCGACTATCTTTTCGCCCTGACCGGCATCGCTACGCATCTTTCGCGGCTCGCCGAGGATTTCGTTCTCTTCGCTTCGCAGGAGTTTTCTTATGTCATTTTGCCGGATGAATATTCCACCGGCAGCAGCCTGATGCCGCAAAAGAAGAATCCGGATGCCTGGGAACTGATCCGCGGCAAATCCGGCAGGATCACCGGAGCGCTGCTCGGTTTGCTCACCACACTCAAAGGCCTGCCTACGAGCTACCAACGCGACCTGCAGGAAGACAAAGAAGCGTTGTTCGCAGCGCACGATCAGGTCGCGGATATGCTTGCGGTTGCTGCGGGGGCGGTCGATGCCACGAAATTCAACGCCGAGCGATTGAAATCTGTGGCTTCCAATCCTGCGCTGCTTGCGACGGAAGCGGCTGATTACCTCGTCCGCAAAGGCATTCCTTTCCGCCAGGCGCATGACATCATCGGCAAAGTGCTGCGTGAAGCCGAGAAACAAAATATTTCGTGGACTGCATTGCCACTCGACACATTGAAGAAAATATCACCGGCATTTGAAGCTGATTTTTCGAAAAGTCTGGGCGTTGACGCAGCGCTCGCGGCAAAAAAAGTTCCAGGCGGCACGGCGCCAGAAAGTGTCAGCGACGCCATCACGAATTTGGAAAGACGTCTCAATAAAAAAGCCAGCAAAACAGGAGCCAAATCATGAATGCAAGCCAAGCAGCAAAACAGCAATCTTCCTTCGCCGCGGTTGCGGAGGATCGGAGGTCCCTTCCGGGGGCGGCGCGCTAGTCATACGGATGTCCCGTTGATAAAGCACGCACTTTCGGAAGCGTCCTTGCCGCGCGGATTCCGCTTCGCCGCGACCGCTTGCGGCTTGAAGAAAACCGGCGCGCTGGACCTCGCCATTCTTTCGAGCGATGTGCCGGCGTCGGCCGCCGCAGTCTTCACGCAAAATCTTGTGGTCGCTGCACCGGTTCTCATTTCCAAAGAGAATATGCGCGCGTCGAAGGGCCGCATGCGCGCCGTTGTAGTGAACGCCGGGAACGCCAATTGCGCAACCGGTGATGCGGGTCACGCTGCTGCGATCCGGACCGTAGAGGTAGCTGCGAAGCGGCTTGGCTGCACACCGCAGGAATTGTTTGTCTGCTCCACGGGCGTCATTGGCGTGCCGCTGCCGCTGGAAAAAATTCTTCGCGCGCTGCCGGTGGTTGCGCGCTTTCGCCGGCCTTCGGCGCGCTCCTTTGCGGAGACTTCGCTGGCGATCTGCACCACGGACACGCGGCCGAAAACCGCAGCGGCTTTCTTCAAAATGGCGGGGAAGCGAATTCATTTCGTGGGCTGCGCCAAAGGCGCGGGGATGATCCACCCAAACATGGCGACGATGCTGGCGTTTGTCGCGACAGATGCGGCCATCGCTCCATCGCTGCTGCAAAAAGCTCTGACAGATGTTACCGGCCGCACGTTCAACGCCATCAGTGTGGACGGCGACACTTCCACGAACGACACTTTGCTGGTGCTGGCGAATGGCGAAGCGGGCGCACCTTCGATCAAAGCTGGAACATCGGCGCACCGCGCGTTCACTGCCGCGCTGGAAGAGGTGTGCCGCTCGCTGGCGCTGCAAATCGTGGCCGACGGTGAAGGCGCGCAGCGCGTCATCGAGATCGAAGTGCGCGGCGCAAGAACGGAGGCCGCGGCGAAACGCATTGCGGAGACCATTGCGACTTCTCCACTGGTGAAAACCGCTTTCGCGGGCGGCGACCCGAACTGGGGGCGCATCTTTGCGGCCGCCGGGCGATCGGGAGTGAAGTTTGATACCGCGCTTGTGGACATCAAGATGGCTGGCATTCCCGTGCTGCGGCGCGGCCAGCCGCTGGATTTCAATGAGCGCGCCGCCAGCAACAAACTTCTCGCGGAGCACGTCCCAGTTATTGTGGATCTGCACGCCGGCAAAGCCAAGGCCCGCTACTGGACCTGCGACTTCACGGCGGAGTATGTGCGGATCAATGCCTCCTATCGGACCTAGACTGAGGTCAACAGTCCCGACCGAGTCGGGATCTTCGATCGAAAGTTGAAGGGGAAAGAAGTGGGTTTCGTGATCCGAGGCCCGCGATACCGTGGAAAAACGAAGGCCTGGTCGCGTTTAGACCGGGCACATTCCTGACATTGAGGCCCCGGTCTGTCCAAAAGACAGTGCGGTACCCCCCTTCCCCTCCCACCATTTTGTATGGATATCAAAATAAAGGGTTTACGAAATTTACATTTCGTCAGTGATTGATCAGAGGACACGATCTTGGCTGTTTCGACGTGGAAGGGCAGAAATTGCGTCTTGAAAAAAAGAAAAGGGAGAAAGCCCCCGCACTCCAGAGGAGGCAGAAATATATCCACTTCGTATATTACCACAAGCTATATAGGAGTCAAGGAGAACTTAGTTCAATGACGGGCAGGGTGCCCGTACCTTGGAACAGTAACCCACAGGCTAACGAGAGACTGCGGTTCTATTGCGTCATTTCGGAACGGACCGATAGGCTGAACGGTATTGCTCCAAATTTCGCCGCGCGGGCGGATATGAGGTGACCTCATGTGGGATGACTTCATCAGCGGGCAGATCCGGCGGACCAGCCGCAACCTTTTCCTGCTGGGCACCGGCGTTGTGACCATCCTGGGACTGCTCTTGGCGGCGGGCTGGCGGGATAGTTACAACTTTGCTTTCGGGCCATTCCCTATCAAAGGGTCCGAGCTGGTTTCCATCTCGAATCCCGACTGGCCGAAGCATTATTTCGTGAAAGTGCAAGGCGAGGAATCGTTCGCGACGGGGATGCGAGAAGTGGATGCAAGCGACCACAACAAGACTCGCGCGGAAATCGTCGCACTGGTGGTTGAGAAGCGGCTCCTGCTGGTGAAAACGCCGGCGGACAGCCATCAGATTCAATTCACGGGGACGTTGACGGCAATTCCGGCGGAGGTCTCCAAAGGCGCGGTACGCCGATGGGATGAGAAGCATCCCGACCTGAAGGGCGCCTATCTTCCGTTTATGCTGGATGCGACGGGCTTTCGCAAGGGTGACAATCTTGTGGTGGCGGCCGTCGGTGCTGGTTTCGGAGTCCTTGGACTGGTGCTGATCGGAATCCCCATCCGAAGAAAGATGCAGCCCGAAAGCCATCCTCTGCTAACTCAACTGACGAAATACGGCGGGTTGCAGGACGTGCGCATGCGCATTGATTCAGAGATGCGCAGCGAGGGCGGGGGCGAAAAATTCGGGACCATGCAAATCACCACCAACTGGCTCATTCACGCGGCGGCCTACAAGACGAACGTGATCGCGACGCGGGACGTGGTGTGGGCCTATCCCAAAGTGACGAAGCACTACCACAGCGGAATCCCGACGGGGAAAACCTACTCGGCGATTATCCGCGATTCCAAAGGCCAGTCCGTGGAAATCAGCGGGAAGAAGGATTCGGTTCCAAAGATGCTGGAATCGTTGCAGCGGCGAATGCCGTGGGTTCTTGTTGGCTTCAGCAAGGAACTGGAAGCGCTGTGGCTGCGAGAGAAACCGAAATTCTTCCAGCTCGTCGAGCAGCGCCGGGCGAGCCTGGCGGGAGCGTCCCGTTAGGAGTCAAGTTTTCCTATCCACATGCTTGGCGTATTGGCCCGTTAACACCTAACGATCAGACTGGAGAATCTCTGCGTTTCAGGTGTTCCGCATGAAAGGCATCTTGGTGCGACCCACAATGAGAAACGGAATTCTTTCGCTGATCCTCTTATCTTCCCCAATACTATGCAGCGTACGCGCGGCGCCAGTGCCGCAGGCGGAAACGAAGCCGACGTCCCCGCCGAATCGACCTGCGCAAGCGCAGGTCATGCTCGCGCCGAGTCAGGTCACCGCAGCGCAGGTTCCCCAAAAGGAGCCTATGCCGACGGACACGCGGAATCCGGACAGCATCCTGCGCGTGGGGCACCGTGGATCGGTGCAAGCGCTGGCGTTCAGTCCGGACGGGCGATGGCTCGCTTCCGGCGGCTACGACAAAGTGATTATCGTGTGGAATCTTGCTTCAGGGCGCGAGGAGTTTCGACTCGGAGGCCAGAAGGACACAGTCACGCCTCCACAACAGGGCTTGGAAAAGGAAGCCATCAGTTCGCTGGTCTTCAACCCCGATGGAACGCGCCTGGTGTCAATGAACATTTCCGGCGTCATCAGAGTGTGGAACCTGCAGACTCGTAAGATGCTTTTCGCCTTCAATCCTCATCGCGTTCACTACTACGGAGAAGCCGTCGCGTATAGCGCGGATGGCAAATCATTGATTATTGGCGTGGAGAAGCGAGCGAAAGAAGGAACAGCGACGGCGATTGGATTTTACGACGCGGAAAACGGAAAGAGTCTGCGCACCATTCCAACGCAGTGGAATTTCCTCTCCGCTGTCGTCCCAACGAACGATGGCCGCCTGATCGCGGCGGGCACCGTTGGCGCCGACGATGACGACGATCCTTCGGGCTCGGTGCAGATTTTCGATGTGAACTCCGGCAACGTTCAAAAAACTTATCCGGTGGTCGCCTCGTCGATCAGCCCGGACGGACGCTGGATGGCCAGCTACGACAACGTAGGAACTTACCATGCGGTTTTGTGGAGCCTCGGCGACGGGAAGCGGGCTCATGACCTTAAGCCTAAGAATGGCGGCCGTTTGATATTCCGTCCCGATGGGGACGAAGTGGCCATGTTGCACGGCGATTCAAACGCGATCGATTTTGTCTCCGCGGCAAGCGGCCAAGTTACGAAATCGCTGCCCGGCGGCGGTTACGGCCTGGGGACGGCGGCGTACAGCGCAGACGGAAAGCTGCTGGCTGCGGGTACTTATGCGTATGGCATGATCAAAGTCTGGGACCTCGGGTCGATGCGAGCGCAGGCGACTCTCCACGGACAAAGCCCCGTGCAAACCGTGACGTTCAGCCCCGACGGCAAGCTGCTCGCCACCACGTCCGGCGAATTGCGCATCTGGGACGTTGCGACCTCGAAAGAGATTCAGACACTGACAGACGCGCCTGTGAGCCGCGCGGTTTTCAGCGCGGACGGCAAATGGCTGGCCTCGAATCCCGGCGGGCAATTCCCAGGCTATGCGATGAAAATCTGGAACGCGAATACATGGCAGGAGGAGGCGAGCGTTACCCAAGAGAAGGGCTTTCCTGCATTCTGGCTGGCGTTTAGCGAGGCAAAGACCGCTCCACGAAAGATTGGTAACGTCCGGTCGTGGCCATTCGTCTCCGAGGGAGCATCGCGGACAGCGTGGGGTTCTTATTCAGCGATGGCGATCAGCCCCGACGGGAAATGGCTTGCTCAGCCTGCCGTGCCCACGGGCGCAGTGGAAATCTGGGACGCAACATCAGGCGAAAAACTGCGGGTCATTCCCGCACATAAGCTGGCCGTCACCAAGCTATCGTTCAGCCGCGATGGGCAGTGGTTGATTTCCGTAGGGCAAGACAATAATCCCATGATGGTGCAAGGACAGCCGGGCGTCATGCTTGCCTATCCGCGTGTTTCGGTATGGAATACGGCGACATGGAAGCTGGAATTCTCGATCACGTTTCCAACCACGGCAGGAACCGACGCCGAGATTTCAGCAGACGGGAAATTTCTAGCGGTATCGAAGGGCAGCGTGACTCAGTTGTTTGACCTGGAGCAGAAAAAACCCGTCGCCGCCTTTGCCTCTCCCGATGGCCGATCGGGTTATGTGGCGATTAGTCCGGATGGAACGCTGCTTGTTCAAGGGGCGCTAGAAGGTGTTCGCCTGTGGAAGCTTGCAACATCGCTCGCGGCCCCCAATTGATTCAAGAAAGTCGCCAATAGAGATCATTGCTCCCAGTTCCAGTTGGCGAATTGTTCGCGGAGGGCGAGCTTTTTGAATTTGCCGACGGAGGTGCGGGGGATGGCGTCGAGGAAAACGAAGGCATCAGGGAGCTGCCACTTGGCGAAGGATTCAGCGAGGAAAGCGCGCAACTCTTCGGGCGTGGCGTTGGCGCCATCTTTCAGGACGACAGCGGCGAGCGGGCGCTCCTGCCACTTCGGATGCGGGATGCCGACCACACAGGCTTCCTTGACGGCGGGATGACCCATTAAAGTGTTTTCGAGGTCGACGGAGCTGATCCATTCGCCGCCGGACTTCACCAAATCTTTCGCGCGGTCTACGATCTTAACGTAGCCTTCATCGTCCATCGTGGCGACATCGCCGGTGCGGAACCAGCCATCGGCGGTCCAGCGATGCGCTTGATCGGGCGATTCATAGTAACTGGCGGCGACCCACGGGCCGCGGATTTCGATTTCTCCAGAAGCGACGCCATCCCAAGGAACCTCCACCGATTTGCCTTCGGGGCCTTCCGGGCGCATCAAGCGAATCTCAACAAAGGGCGCGGGCCAACCCTGTTTGGCGCGGACTTCATACTTTTTGTCTTCCGGCCAGTCGCGCATATGGGGACGGAGTCCGCCGGAGGTGCCGATGGGAGTCGTCTCGGTCATGCCCCATAGATGTTTGATCTGCAAATTGAAGCGATCGAGGCGGCGGATCAACTCGAGAGGCGGGGCGGTGCCTCCACAAACGACGCGAATGGGAGCGCCGAATTTCCAGCGGCCGGGATTTTTCTCAAGGGCCTCGAGGACAGCAATCCAGACAGTGGGGACACCGCAAGCGATAGTAACGCGCTCGCTGACCATCAGGCCAAGAACACTTTCCGGATCGACACACGGACCGGGGAGGACCAGGCCCGCGCCGAGCATGGTGCAGGCATAGGGCAGGCCCCAGGCGTTGGCATGGAACATGGGAGCGACCGGCAGGACGGTGTCAAAGCTGCTCATGCCAAAGACTTCGCCGAGGCCACACGCAAAAGAGTGCAGCACCAGCGCGCGGTGAGAATAAATGACGCCTTTGGAATGCCCGGTGGTGCCGGAGGTGAAGCACATGGCGGCGCCGTCGTTTTCGTCGATTTGCGGATAGCGGAAATCATCGCCGGCTTCGGCAAGCAGCTCTTCGTAATTCAAGAAGCCATCCGGCACGGTGTTGCAACCGTAGGGCACGACGATCACGCGCTCGAAGGAAACATCCTTGCTAAATTTTTCGTACAGCGGCAAGAGCACATCGTCAACCAAGAGGAAGCGGTCGCCGGCCTGCCCGGCGATGCCGGCAATTTCATGCGGATGAAGGCGAAGATTCAACGTATGCAGAATGCCGCTAGCGCATGGAACGCCGAAGAATGCTTCCAGGTGGCCGACGTGATTCCACATCATGGAGGCCACGCGATCGCCGCGCCGCAAACCGAGTTTCGTCAGTGCCGCGGCGAGCCGGCGCGCGCGGCGATAGAATTCACCATAACAGGTGCGAACGACGGACTTATCCGGTCTGTGGGATGCGATCTCGACGCGTGAATAAATCTTACCGGAGCGCTCCAGAATCGTGGGCAGCGTCAACGGAAAGTCCATCATCGTGCCGCGCATAGGGCCTCTCGGGCGGGGAGCAAATTGGCCGCATGCTACCACTAAACCGGCGCAAAGGGGAAAGGTGTGGAGGAGTAGCAGTCTAATTTGGTGGCCCATTTTGGGACAATTTCTGTTGCAAAAGCGGTTAATTTCCGAGACGATGCAGCAGACCGCTGAAGCAACGGTCTCGCGCCTGCGGTGACCCGATTAACCGGGCTGCCGGTAAAGGATAGCTGTCTCTTCAGCGCGCTCCGCGACTCGCATTTTAGGTTCCGGGCAGAAGGAGTAAGAGGTGAAGAAGCTCTATATCGGTAATCTTCCGTTTTCCGCGACGGAAGACCAGCTCAACGAGTGGTTCTCGCAAATCGGTGTAACTCCCTCGGGCGTCAATCTGATTCGCGACCGGTTTACGGGACAATCGCGCGGATTCGCCTTCGTAGAAGTGACCAATGACGAAGACGCGGATCGCGCGGTGAACTCCCTGAACGGTCAGAATTTCGGCGGACGAAACCTCGTGGTGAATGAAGCACGTCCCCAAGCAGAGCGCGGCGGCGGTGGTGGTGGCGGGCGCGGTGGGTACGGCGGCGGACGCGGTGGCCATGGCGGTGGCGGCGGTGGGCGCGGTGGTCATGGCGGTGGTGGCGGGCGCGGCGGAGATCGCGGCGACCGTGGCAATCGCTGGTAAGCAGGCACTTCAGGACTGAAAGCGAATCGCCCCGATTTTCGCCGGGGCGATGGCGTCCTCCTTGAGAATCCTCGGCGGCACGTCTGCGTCAAACAGTCATCAGTCATCCTGGCATTACTCACATTCGCTGGTTCAAATGGTCCAATTCTAGTGAAGGATAGCCGGCGAAGAATCGCTGCCGGCAGAAGACTGCGCGGAGGGGCGCCGCGCTGGTTTAAACGAGCGAATGTGTGTAGCTCTCCCCGCCCGGTCTTCCCTGGCTTGCTGGCGAAACAATTCGTCCCGTAACGTGTTTGAAACAACAGACAAGGAAAATAGGACGCACGCAGGTTTATGAAGTATATGAATAGGCCGGAGAAGATCGTTGCCGTCCCCCGGGAGGATGGATGCGAGGCCGTGACTGGTGAACCTTCTCGACCGGTTGTGCATCCAACGGGTTGAGGCGAACGTATTACGGAATGGGTTGACCCCGAGCAGGTCGGGGTCGGGCATGAAATGACGACTTGGCACAAACGCGATTGGGAACAGTTTTACGAGCTAGCGCGGCGCCCATGGCGGCGTCACCGGCCGCCACGGCCGGTTTATCCGACAGGGATAAATCGCGTGCTGCCCGCGCAGGGTTTTAGCTTGTCGGAGCTGGATGACGCCGGCGTGGATCTCGACCTCGCTGAACGTCTTGGTTTGCCCGTGGACGCTGGGCGCATCGGTGCTTATGGCCCCAACGTTACGGTTCTGCGCGATTTCATTCGATCTTCGCGACAGCCACTCTGACGACGCATCTCCTTGCGTAGTAAACTGCTCCGGAAGCCGACAACTCTATGGATGAGCGTTCGGCGTATGAAGGGCTGCGTTCATCACTGCTTGGTCGAGTCGATCCAGTTCATCCTGTAGCCGATCCAGTTGTGCCTGTTCGATTCTCGACTGCTGCTCAAGCTCCGATTCTCTCATTTGCACCTCTTGTTCCTCGGGCACCAACGCTTCCATCTGTGCCTTGAGCTCGGTGATCGCTCCCTCAAGTTGCTGCCGTTGCGTGGCATTCTCGGCTCGATCCCTCATGTCTTCATACCGTTTGATCTGAAATTCTTGATATTTCCTTCCAGCTCGCAACTGCTCGATTGAGGATTTCGCTTCATCCAGCCGCTGGGAGGCATGGGCAACGGCGGCCTCTTGTACGTGTAACCGGTAGATAAGAATCTGCGCTCTTCGTGCGGCAATCGCGGACGTTTGGAGGTCCTGCCGCAGTTGACGAATCTCTGCCAGCAATGCCTGGAGCGTCTGCGACTCTGTTGGCGTGGTCTGGCCAAGCGCTGGCGAAGAGAAGAGCAAAAGGCTTAGAGCAAGTACCGTCGGGCGAAGCATCGGGCACCTCCCCTGAACTCGTTTATTGGACGCCCAACGCTTTACAGAAGTTCCCGGTCGCAAGGCGGGCACAGGCATGCGAGATCGGTCGACCTTGATTCTACTGCGTAGCCTTGTTTGCCTGTGCCGCTACTAGCCAAAGTGTCCAGTTTGAGCGAGGCGGGACATGCGTGTAAAATAGAGGTTTCGCGCGAGTCCAATGGCCACACCTTTCAATATCATCTCGAATTCGGCGGCAATGCCGGTGCCCTCGCCGGGGGCGCATCCGCGGCCGGATTGGCTGCGCGTGAAGTTTTTTGGCGGCGAGCGCTACCAAGATTTGAAGCGCATCATGCGCACGCTGGATTTGCACACGGTCTGCGAAAGTGCGCGCTGCCCCAACATGGGCGAGTGCTGGGAACACGGCACCGCGACATTCATGATTCTAGGAGACATTTGCACGCGCGCTTGCGGGTTCTGTGCCGTGCCTTCAGGCAAACCCGTCGGACCACCGGATGAAGAAGAGCCATTTCGCGTGGCGGAGGCTGTGCAAAGGTTGGGGTTGCGGTACGCGGTGGTGACTTCGGTGAACCGTGACGATCAGCCCGACGGCGGCGCGCACATTTTTGCGCGCACCATTGAAGAGATTCGCCGGCGCGTTCCGGGCTGCAAAGTGGAAGTGCTGATTCCGGATTTCCGCGGGGATTGGAACGCGCTGGATGTGGTTCTTGCCGTGCGGCCGGACATTCTGAACCACAATACGGAAACAGTGCCGCGACTCTACCGGCAGGTGCGGAAAGGCGCAGTGTATGAGCGCTCGCTCGAGTTGCTGCGGCGTTCGAAAGCAGCGCATCCGGAAGTTCCAACGAAAACCGGGTTGATGCTGGGACTTGGCGAGGAAAAAGAAGAAGTTTTGGCGACCATGCGGGACCTTGCTGCGCAAGGCACGGATATCCTCACTCTGGGACAGTATCTGCAGCCCACTCGCGAGCATTTGCCGATTGTGCGGTATGTGCACCCAGACGAGTTCGCCGAATACAAAGTGTTGGGCGAGGCCATGGGCTTCAAACACGTCGAGGCCGGCCCGCTGGTGCGTTCTTCTTACCACGCGTTTGACCAGGCCGAATCGGCAATCCGATAAAGCAACTCTTAGCCCGCAAACTATTTAGGCGTGGCGGTGGACCAATCGGTGAACGGGACCGCGCGGCCTCCGCGCACGACCGTGGGAAGCACGTGGTTGAATCCTTTGTGTTCCTTCGAAGAATAATTCAACTTAAGTTCCGGGCCGAGGCCCAAATCGAGTTCATGGATTGACTCGATGCCGCGAATCAGCCCTTCGCGCGTCAACTCTTTTCCCGCGCGCTTCAGTCCTTCCACCAGCACCATGGCGTCGACGAAGCCTTCCAGGCTAACGAAGTTCGGCTGGGCGGAGGGGAAGTGTTTGGTCAGCGTGCGGCGATAGAGGGCCACGGTCTTAAGATCCGTCAGGTAATAGGGCGGCACCACTTGCGTGATCACCGTGCCTTCGGCGTCCGGGCCAGCTTCCTGGATCAGCTCATCCGTGCCGACGAAAGAAACCGTCAGGAAGAGCGGCTTCCAACCCTTTGCGTGGGACTGCTTGAGGATTGGCGCAACTGTGTTGGGAGGTCCCACCAATACGACAGCATCCGGGTGCGCGGCTCTCACGGTATCTATTGCGCCGCCAACCTGTGCCGTCTGCCGCTGGTATGATCCGACCGCAATCGGCTCGGCGCCATGGGTTTTCAGCGCCGCCTTCACACCTTCGAGCACGGCTGCGCCAAAAGCATCTTCGGGATAAATCACGCCAATTTTCTTGTAGCCCAGCGTTCCCCACATGCCGTCGATTTGTTCGCGGGTTTCATCGAAATAGGATGCGCGAACGTTGACTACCCAATGCCGCAGCGGCACGTATAGCGTCTGCGCTCCGGTAAAGAGCCCAACAACGGGAATCTTGTTGCTCTCCGCCATGGGGATGTACTTGACGGCCGTGGGAGTGCCGACAAAAAAACCGAGAGCGAAGACTTTCTGCTCCATTAGGCGGTTGAAGCACGCCTCGGTCTTTGCTGGATCATAGCTGTCGTCGTAGGTGAGGAGCTTCAGCTTGCGCCCATCCACGCCGCCAGCGTCGTTGACCATGGCGAAGTAGGCCTTTGCTCCCGTCACCGTTTCGGTTCCCAGGAAGTGCGACGGCCCTTCCAGGGCGGAACACGATCCAATGAGAATTTCCTTGTCGGTTACGCCCGGGGTGTTTTGCGCTTGCGTTGACGTGGAAACCACGAAAAAACAACCAATGAGCAAACTAAGTCCCAAGAGGTACTTCAGCGAATCTTTTTTCATCTCTCTCTCCGTTTTGAAACGCGGCCCCTGGAGATGGAACTTCTAATGGAACTTCTATATGTCCTGTTTAGTCTCGTGCCAAGGAGATGTCAATGTGCTTGGTGGGACGCGGAGCGTAGCGGTAAGCAGTGGAGCGATGGCAGGTATCCAGCGGGGGATCAGCTTGTCGTTGGCCACTACTTTATGCGCGGCCCAAGCAGAACAAGCCCTATTCCAACTACCAGGAGAGTGATCGAGACTGCTGCAGGGATTTGCGCGGTCTTCTCCTCGTCAACGGTTGCTTTCATGGGGCCTAGCTTCACGACTTCTTCCTGTTGGTGGTAGTTGAAACTGGGGTGCACGAGTCCGATTACGCCCAGAGTCAGGAGAATGACGCCGAGAACGATGATAATGCGCTTCATAGCTCAGAACTTATCACAAAGGCTGAGGTCTACGTTAGAAATGCGGACGGGCACACCTCTGCGCCGATTTGGCACGGAGATGTCCTGATTGAATTGCGGAAGCTTACGAACGGCTGGCGGCTACTGCGGCGGCGGCTTTTTTCGCGGCCTTGGCTGCCGTGGAGGCCTTGCGGCGGCGCTTGGTCTTTGGCGGAGTCGCGGGCGCCTCGCCGATCAATTCGGCCGTCATGATGCTGGTTACGAATAGCTTGGGGCCATGATCGTCAAAATCCACGGCGGTGCGTTCCTGATCGGAAGCGGTTACGATACCCAGTCCGTACATCTCATGCTTGATTGTCTGACCTTCTTGCATTACTTGCACAACATCCTCCTTGACCGCTTCTCGCTGATAATCTCGATTCGAATCTTTGCAGGAGAGCCGACGAACCGGTCGGGGCTCTCCCCTTAGGAGCTAGAGGCTTGTAACGTTCTCAGCCTGAAGGCCCTTCGGGCCCTTCTTCACTTCAAACTCGACTGCCTGACCTTCGCTGAGGGACTTGTAACCGTCCATCATGATCGCAGAGAAGTGCACGAAAACATCCTCTCCAGTCTGACGCTGGATGAATCCGAACCCTTTCGAAGCATTAAACCACTTCACCGTTCCCTGTTCCTTCACGTGCAAGCCTCACATGCGCAACTCCGACCGGGTCGGAGTCGTCGATATTGGAATTGCGTTGCGTCTCTCAGTCCGTTTTCAGCGGCCGCAAAACCTGTGCTTGCAGCCTCTTGAACGAATCCGAGGGTGGTACAAAAGCAGCAAACGCCAGGTAAATAGTACCACAAAAAGTGACTTATGTCCACGGCCTTGCGCAGACCCCGAGAGAGTCGAGTTACCGTCTAAACAATTGAAAATACAATGGTTAGTAGGATACGGGCGATAATGGAGCTTAATCGAGCGATTCAGGTTGCAAGGTCAAATCGCCTTCGCCAGAGGCCTTCTTTTCCCAGTACTTGCCAACCCAGGCTTCCCAGCTCTTTCCGGCGGCAGTGTCCCGGCCGGTAAAGGCGAGTGCCGCGATATCGGCATAGGAGATTTTTAACTTTTGAGTAGAGTCTTTGGGAAGAATTCTCACAAAACTGGCCGCAAGGGATGGGCCGGTCGTGCGATCGAACAGATAACCCTCGATTTTTGAATTATCCTTGAGAGTCAACGTAATATCTCCGCGATAGTCGAAGGCTTTTTCCAGAGCAATGCGCAATTCCTCTTCCGTAGCCAGAGTGGGCACCCAGCCTTGCACGCTTTCGTGAACGGTGCCGGGAGCCACTTCCAATGTGTCGGGGTTAAGCGGAGATCCTTCGGATGTGCTGGCGCTAGTAAAAGGAGCGACGTGGCTGGGACGATCAGCGTGGCGCGGGCCGGTCACGCGCGAGTCTCCTCAAGCTGGCTTTTGTCCGATTGAATCTGAACGAGCGGATTGTAGGAGTGCACGGGCTTAATGGGCTCGTTCAGCATCGCGAGAGCATCGGCATCGATGTATTTGGTGGACAACTCCGCCTTTACCGTGGCCCACAGCCCACGCAGGCCGCTGAAGGTGTGATCCACAGCGGACGCTTCGTAGCCGCTGTGCACCATGCAGTTCGCGCACTTCGGATTGCCGGACTCCGTGCCGTAGTTCTGCCATTCAGTCGTGTCGAGCAGCTCCTGGAACGTGTCCACGTAGCCGTCTTGCAGCAGGTAACAAGGCTTCTGCCAACCGAAGACATTGTACGTCGGCATGCCCCACGGCGTGCAGGCGTAGGTTCGCTTGCCCATCAGGAACTCAAGGAACAACTTGGATTGGTTGAACTGCCAGCTCTTCTTACGATTCGACAAAATTGCCCGGAACAGGCGCCGGGTGCGAGCCCGGCCAAGGAAGTGCTTCTGGTCGGGGGCTTTGTCGTACGAATAGCCGGGGGAAAGCATCATGCCTTCGACGCCCAACTCCATCATCTCGTCGAAAAACACGCGGACACTCATGGGATCGGCACCGTCAAATAGAGTTGTGTTCGTTGTTACGCGGAAACCCAATTTCACGGCCTCCCGGATGCCGTCGATGGCTAGATCGTAGCCACCTTCGCGGCAAACGGAAAAATCGTGATGTTCTTTCTGGCCATCCACGTGGACCGAGAAAGTCAGATATTTGCTGGGCTTGAATAGATGCAGCTTTTCCTTGAGCAGCAGGGCATTGGTGCAGAGATAGATGTATTTCTTCCGCGCGACGAGACCCTCGACGATCTTATCGATTTCCGGGTGCATCAGCGGCTCGCCGCCGGGAATCGAAACCATAGGCGTGCCGCACTCGTCCACGGCCTTGAAACATTCTTCCGGGCTCAAGTCTGTTTTCAGGATGTGCGCTGGATATTGGATTTTGCCGCAGCCCGCGCAAGCCAGGTTGCAGCGGAACAGCGGCTCCAACATTAAAACGAACGGATAACGCTTTCGGCCCTTCAGCTTTTGCTTGAGGACGTACGTTGCAACCGTCCACATCTGTGAAACTGGTACCGGCATATTCCCTGCTTATCTCCAGAAATGAATAGGGGGAGTACCCAAGCCCCCAGGATCTCCTCGTCTTAGGAGATCACAAACTCCTATTGTAACCGAGAACCCGCGAATATCGCGCGGTTGCTTTTACTCAGATGCAAGGGTGTGTTCCTTCGTGGCACGGTAAATGCACTTTGGCATCCGATGAATCCTCCTAGGCAACTGGACCGCCCTAGCCAGCCCGGAAGGCTACGTCACGGCTTCAGGGGTAGAATCGACCAGATACGAAGCAAAAGAGCTGCTGCGTCTATGCCGCGAAAGAATCTTCTGAGTCTATTTGCAGAGTTCGCCCGCTTTGGTGGCGACGTGGCCGTCGTCCAAAGACGCGGATACCGTCGGGAAAAGCTGACGTATACCGAGCTTTACGCTCGCGTCCTTTTCTGGAGTTATGCGCTCGCCGGGCGTGGCATCGTGCCTCGGGATCGCGTCCTTCTCTGGGGCCCGAACTCCTCCGAGTGGGTCGCCGCCTATTGGGGAATCCTGTTGCGGGGGGCCGTCGTTGTCCCAATGGACGCAGCAGCGGCCCCTGATTTCGTGCAACGAGCGATCCAGGATGCCGGTGTGAAGCTCATCCTGCGGGACCGTCAACAAATGGAGCTCCCTGGCGCGCCGCCGTCGATGATCATCAACGATCTTAAGGACGTTGTGACAAGCCCTCAGACGGCCACAGATGCGGGCGTCGATCCGGGAGATGAATCCACACGCAGCACCATTGCTGAGATCCTTTACACTTCGGGAACGACGGCCGAGCCACGAGGAGTTGTGCTCACTCACGGAAACTTTCTGGCAAACCTGGAGCCGCTGGAGCGCGGGATCGAAGAGTATCGGAAATATGAGCGCTGGTTACACCCGTTGGGTTTCGTCACGCTCGTTCCGTTGAGCCACGTTTTTGGGCAATTCATGGCTCTGTTCGTTCCGCCGCTGCTGGGAGCGGCCGTGGTATTCGAACCATCGAGCAATCCTGCCGAGATCGTGCGCACCATCAAGCAAGAACGCGCCACCGCACTGATCGCTGTGCCGCGCATGCTCGACCTGCTCCACACGGGAATTGAGAGGGAGTTCGAAGGCCAGGGCAAATCGCAATGGCTGAACCGCAACCTTGAAAACGCAAAAGGGAGGAAATTTCTCAAGCGCGTGTGGATGTCTCGAAGAATCCACCGCCGCTTTGGCTGGAAATTCTGGGCGTTCATTTCCGGTGGCGCAGCTCTCTCGAGCGAAACTGAGAATTTTTTCAAACGCATGGGCTATGCCGTTGTTCAAGGCTACGGCATGACAGAAACAGCTTCGCTGATCAGCTTGAATCACCCGTTTCGCGCGACAGAGGGCTCTGTTGGCAAGATTCTCCCCGGCCGTGAATTCAAGATCGCTGAAGACGGCGAAATCCTCGTCCGCGGCGAAAATGTCTCCAGCGGCTATTGGGAACAAGGAACAGTTCGGCCCGCGGAACAGGGAAGCTGGCTGCGCACCGGCGATCTCGGCGAACTCGACGGCGAGGGAAATCTGCGCTTTCGAGGCCGCAAGAAAAACGTCATCGTCACGCCCGCCGGTCTCAATGTCTATCCCGAGGACCTCGAAGCGGTCCTTCGCAAACAGCCCGGCGTGAGGGATTGCGCGGTTATTCCGTTCGAACGCAGCGGCAACGCCGAGCCGCGCGCTGTTCTTCTGGTGAAGGATTCCGAAAAGACTGCTGCCAGCGCGGCCATCGAAAGAGCCAATTCCTCACTTGCCGAATATCAGCGGATGAGGACGTGGCTCGTTTGGCCCGATCTTGACTTTCCCCGGACACCCACGGGCAAGCCGCGCCTCTCCGTCATCGCTGCCCGCGCCGTGCAAATTCTCGACGGTCGGGAAGCTGGCGACCTGGAAAGGGTAGGGGCAGACTTCAGCCCGTCCTCCTCTTCAGGTGGCGCGCTCAATCAACTTCTGGAGCGCTTCAGCGCTGAGAGAGGGGAAGGATCGAGGGGCGACAGTCACCTGGAACAGGCGCTGAACCTATCCTCGCTCGACCGCGTCGAGCTGTTGAGCGCTCTGGAGGAAAAGTTTCACGTGGAACTCAATGAAACCTCCTTCGCCAATGCGAAGACCGTTGCCGACGTCGAGCGCGTCTTGGGACAGCCCGCGGCACGCCGCAGCGAATATACCTATCCGCGATGGACGCAGCGAGAACCCCTTCGCTGGCTGCGGCTTGCGGTCTACTACGGGGTGACCTGGCCCGCCACGCAAATCCTCGGCCACCCGCGCATCATTGGCCGCAAAAACCTCCGCGGATTGCGTAGACCGGCGCTCATCGTTTCAAATCACATCACACGCCGCGCCGACATCGGACTGATTCTCGCCGCTTTGCCTGCGCGATACCGACACCGCCTTGCCACAGCCATGGCTGGCGAAACGCTGCAAAACATGCGCCACCCGCCACGCGAATGGTTCTTTGCCAGACGCTGGGCCTATCAGGTCGGCTACTGGCTCGCCACGTTGCTTTTCAACGTTTTCCCTTTGCCGCGGTTGTCCGGCTTCCGCGATAGCTTCCGCTTCGCCGGAGAATCCGTTGACCGCGGCTACAGCGTACTGGTCTTTCCGGAAGGTGAGGTGAACAATTCCGAAGATGGCCGGATGGCTCCGTTCCAGAGCGGCGTCGGCCTACTGGCCGAGAATCTTAGTCTCCCCATTATTCCGATGCGCCTCGACGGCGTCTGGCAGATGAAACGCGAAAGCCGCCGCCTCGCCCACATTCGCGAAATCACAGTTCGCATCGGCGCGCCGGTGACGTTCCCAACCGGCACAACGCCCGATGAAATTGCCCGCCGCCTTGAATCCCTAGTGCGCTCTCTATAGGAGTGTTTGTCGCCGCGAGCTGCGCCCTACCGCCAGAAACCACGCTCTCGCGAAGGCCGTGTAATTCCTCCCCTGCCTGGCGCATCCAATTAGATAGACGCGAGCAAGACGTGTCGCACACCTGCAAGCAGGCCGTTGGCTTCTGTGGCAAAATAGATGGTTCAAAGAGCTGGATTTTATGGCACACCGTACAACTCTCGAAGAAGAGCGTCCCGCAAAATCGCCTAAGGCGGCTAAGAAAACCGCGGCTGGCAGCATCGCGGAGATAGCCACCAACGAAGAGCGCGAACGCGTATTTGATGCCTTCCGCCGCTGGGGTTATCTGGAGGCGACTCTCGATCCTCTTGGCATGTTTGAGCCGCTGAAGCACCCTGACCTGGACGCGCTTACCGGTGATGCCGCCGAGGAAGCCCGCGGCATCTACTGCGGCACAATCGGCGCCGATTTCATGCATCTGCCGGAGCCGGAACGCCGCCGCTGGATTGCTGAGCGGCTCGAAACTCCGCCGAGCCAAGTTGATCAGCATAAAATCCTCGAGCGCCTGATTCGTGCCGACCTGTTCGAACAGGTTTTGCAGGCGCGCTATTTGGGCACCAAGCGTTTCTCGCTCGAAGGCGTCACCGCGCTGATTCCGCTTCTGGATTCGATCCTCGACGCGGCAGGCGAGCACGGCGCGGAATCCTCGATCATGGCCATGAGCCACCGCGGCCGCCTGAACGTGATGGTTCACGCCGCGTGCAAGGCGCCACATGAGGTGGTTTCGGGATTTGAAGACGTTGATCCGCGAAGCGTCCTGGGTGCGGGCGACGTGAAGTATCACGTCGGCGCCACGGGCACTTATGTCACTACCGGCGGCAAGGAAATCGGCATCCACCTCGTTTCGAATCCGAGCCACCTCGAAGCCGTCGATCCGGTCGCGGTCGGCCGGGCGCGCGCGAAGCAGACCCGCCATGGGCTGCGCGGCCCTTATGTCGATCGTTCCTCGGAAACGCTGAACAAAGTCGTTCCCATCGTCATGCATGGAGACGCGGCTTTCGCGGGGCAAGGCATCTGGGCGGAGACGCTCAACTTCGCGGATCTGCGGGCCTACACCGTAGGCGGCACGATTCATATCATCGTGAATAACCTCATCGGGTTCACGACGCGACCGACGCAGGAACACTCTTCGCGGTTCGCTTCGGACTTGGCGAAGCGCCAGTCCGTGCCCATCTTCCACGTCAACGCGGAGGACCCTGACGCGGTCGTGCGCATTGGCAAAATCGCCGCGGAATATCGCGCGACGTTTGGCAGCGACGTCGTTGTGGACATCATCGGCTACCGCCGCCACGGCCATAGTGAAGTGGACGACCCGACCATCACGCAGCCGCTGCTGTACGAACGCATCAAGAATCACGCGCCGCTCTGGAAGATTTACGCCGAGCGCACCGGCATTGACTCGACGAAGATCGCGGAAGCGGTCCGCAAGGAATACGAGGAAGAGCAGACTAAAGCACGCGCGCTGAAAAAAATCCCGCACCTTCGAAAGCTACCGGAATATTGGGCGCCGTATTTGCACGGCCGGTACAAGCCAGAGTACGAAGTGGATACCGGTCTTACGCTGGATAAGCTGGCGGAAATCACCGATGGACTCGTCCGCGTGCCGGAAGGCTTTCACGTTCATCCGAAAATCGTGAAACTGCTCGAACAACGCTCTGAGATGGGGCACGGAAAGCGCGCCGTGGACTACGGCTTCGCGGAAGCGCTGGCTTTTGGCTCCGTCGTTCTGGAGGGCAATCCCGTCCGCCTCACCGGGCAGGACTCGCAGCGCGGCACGTTCAACCAGCGCCATGCTGTGCTGGTGGATACAGTGACAGAGCACGATTACCTTCCGCTCTCTCACCTTTCGCCGAATCAAGCTTTCTGCGAAGTCTACAACTCTTCGCTTTCCGAGGCGGGCTGCCTCGGTTTCGAATACGGCTTCAGCCGCGACTATCCCGAAGCGCTCGTTTTGTGGGAAGCGCAGTTCGGCGATTTTGCGAACGGGGCACAGGTGATCATCGACCAATTCATCAGCGCCGGCGAGGATAAATGGAATTTGCCGGCCGGCATCGTAATGCTCTTGCCGCACGGCTACGAAGGCCAGGGACCGGAACATTCCAGCGCCCGCCTGGAACGCTTCATGCAGCTCGCCGCCGAGGACAACATGCAGATTTGCCAGCCCTCGACTGCCGCTCAGTATTTTCACATGCTGCGCCGCCAGGTGCGCCGCCCATGGCGCAAGCCGCTCATCGTATTCACGCCCAAGAGCATGCTGCGCCATCCGGATGCCAGCTCAAACATCGAGGAGTTTACGAAGCCGCGCTTCCTCCCGCTGGTTCCTGACCGCGAAGTGCAGGATGCCCGCCGCATCCTGATCGCCAGCGGAAAAGTCGGCCATGAGCTCCGTGCCGAACGCCGCCGCCGCAAGGACACGAATACGGCGATTTTCTTTCTTGACCAGCTTTACCCGCTGCCGCGAACGGAAATTGCCGCCGCGATCGAGGAGCATCCCAATGCGCGCGAGATCGTCTGGGTTCAGGAAGAGCCTGGAAACATGGGCGCCGCAGGTTATGTTTTGCCGCGATTCGAACGCATCGCCAAAGCCAGGGGGCTCAATTTCCGGTCTGTGAAGCGTTCCGCGAGCGCCAGTCCGGCAACTGGCTCCGCCAAAGCGCATGAGTTGGAGCAAAAGACGCTCCTGGCTCTGGCTTTCACAACTTCAAGCAGCGATTAGGCTTTCAGCGCTTTAACACTAGATTCACATGCATGTAAACGACACGTTACCTCCCCGAAGCAGGCACCTGCGACAATCAGGCGTGTTGCGTCAAATCCCGAGTGATCAAAATCATCCCAATGCCTATCGCAACTCCCCGCCGTACGGTAGACTGTCGTCAAGCCGGCGTGCAATGCGATCAACCAGTATGAAACGCGTCCTGATCATTGAAGACGATCGCGATATCGTCGAGCTGGTCCGCTACAATCTCGCGAATGAAGGCTTTCAGGTCAGTTCTGCGAATGACGGCAGCACGGGCCTGAGCACGCTGAAAAAGACGCCACCCGATCTACTGCTTCTCGACCTCATGCTCCCGAAACTTTCTGGCCTGGAAATTTGCCGTGAGATTCGCCGGGATGACTCGCTCAATCGTTTGCCCATTCTTATGCTCACGGCCCGCGGCGAGGAAGCCGACCGGGTCGTAGGGCTGGAGATGGGCGCCGACGATTATGTGACCAAGCCCTTCAGCCCGCGCGAATTGCTTGCGCGCGTCAAAGCGCTGCTTCGCCGTGCGGAGCCGCCTGCTGATGCCCCGCGCATCATTGAGGTCGGCAAGCTGGCGATTGACCCGGCGTCCTATCGCGTAAGCCATTCCGGGAAACCGGTGGCGGTTAGCACGCTCGAATTCCGGCTGCTCTATTACCTTGCCTCGCGCCCAAACCGCGTCTTTACCCGTGATCAATTGCTCGATGCGGTTTGGGGAACGGATCGCTTCGTTACGCCGCGCAGCGTGGACGTGTATGTCCGCCGCTTGCGCGAGAAAATCGAGACCGATCCGGAAAATCCCGTGCATTTGAAAACGGTCCGCGGCGCGGGGTATTTGTTTGAAACCCGTGCGGCTTAATCTTTTCTGGAAACTCGGCTTCGCTTTTTTCGCTCTGCTGATCGCAGTCCTGCTCCCTGTCGATTTCTACGCCGAGCGCGCCCTGCGGCGTGACTACGAGCGCGCGGGCTTCGAACAGCTTGCCGCCGTTGCGCGCATCGCGCTCACGAATCCACCAACGCCAGCATCAGTGACCACCAGCTCGGACGCTGCCGATCGCGCCGCGCTGCACAGATGGGTTGAGAAAATGGCGGCCAGCGGCGTCCGCGTCACTGTCATCACTGCCGGGGGCCAGGTTCTGGCGGACTCGCAATCCGACCCGCAAACGATGGAAAACCACGCCGGGCGTCCTGAAATTCAGGATGCCTTTGCAAAAGGCGAAGGCTGGTCCATTCGCCGCAGCGTCACCATCAAGAGCAATCTCCTTTACTATGCGGTTCGCCTGTCCCCCACCGCCGCTCCGCCCGTGGTCTTGCGTTTTGCTCTTCCTTTCCAGACCCTGGACCAGGCGATCTGGGAATTCCGCCGGCGCCTTTGGCTGGCATCGCTCGTCGTGCTGCTTGTTACGGGGGCCGTGTCTTTGCTCATCTCGCGGTCCTTCTCAGATCGTGTGGACCGGCTAACGGAATTTTCGCGCCGCGTTGCTCAAGGAGATTTCCGGCCGCTGTTTGCCGACCCTGCCGGCGACGCGCTCGACAAACTCGCGGTATCCCTAAGCGAGACGGCGGCTCGGCTCGACGTCACCATCCGCTCGCTCAGGGATGAGCGCAACCTCTCGGCAGCGATTCTCGGCAGCATGGTGGAAGGCGTGGCGGTCGTGGATGCCGCAGACCGTGTGGTTTTCTCGAACCCCGGTTTCGCCGAGATTCTTGGCCTGGATGTGCCGCCAAGGATCGGCAGCGCTCTGGTCGAATCCGTTAGGCAGACAGAATTGATTGAGGCTGTGCGCGACGTGCTGCGCGGCGAACCTGCGGTGCATGCGAAAATTGTAACCGGCACCGTGCGCCAGCGATTTTTTGCCGCGACCGCCACGGCCGTGCGCGGTGGGGAAAAGTCCGGAGCTGTCCTCGTCCTTCATGACATCACCGAACTGCGCAAGCTGGAGCGCGTACGCCGCGATTTCGTCGCCAACGTTACCCACGAATTCAAAACGCCGCTCACCGCGATTCAAGGTTTTGCGGAAACGCTGCTCGCCGGCGCCCTCGACGATCCGCAGAATCGTGTTCGCTTCCTCGAAATCATTCTCGAGCACTCGCGGCGTCTCGCGCGGCTCACCGACGATCTGCTCAAGCTTTCGAAAATGGATGCCGACAGGCTGGAACTTGAGATTCGCCGCCTAAGCGTTTCCCAATTCGTCGAGGGCTGCATCGAAACCACGCAGCGCCCAGCTGCGGAAAGAGATCTCCGGATCTCCGTGAACCTGCCACAACGCATCCCGGACATCGCCGCGGACCGCCGACGTCTAGCGGAAGTGCTGCAAAACTTACTCGACAACGCCATGCAATACACCCCTGCCGGCGGCCAGGTCATGGTCAGCGCTTACGCCAACGGCTCCGAGGTAATTTTTACGGTGTCTGATACCGGCATCGGCATTCCGCGAGCGGACCAATCCCGCATCTTCGAGCGCTTCTATCGGGTGGATGTGGCGCGTTCCCGCGAAGTCGGCGGCACCGGACTGGGGCTCTCCATTGCCAAACACCTTGTGGAAGTTCACGGCGGCCGCATCTGGGTCGAGAGCGAAGTGGGCCAAGGTTCGAAATTCCATTTTACCGTTCCCATATTCGACTCGGAGCGGGCGGCCCTTCGCTCCGCGCGCTGACCCAAACGGCGGAATCATGGCGAAAGTCTAACCGCGCCCTAAACCCCTTCTTTTGCACCATTTTCACAATTGTGTGAACAAACTGTAACCATTTCCCAGGCAGAATCTTGCTTAGGAGCGAGAGTGTGGCTTCCAGCCCTCGGCTCCGAAGGGAGGCCAATGGCAACAACTGCCGGACTTACGGAAGTCGTGCTTTACGACACGCTTGTGAACTATCTCGTTTCCATGGCGCGTACGGTTGAAGGCGCCATGAATCGCGCACTCGACGCCATCGTCAGCCTGGAAAGTCCGAGCACCACAGCTCTGCCCAGCGAAGTGTTTCTTCTCGAGCCGCGCATCAACGAAATGGAAATTGTTATTGATGAACACGCCATCCGCCTGCTCCGCCGGGGATCGTTCACGGACGATGAGATGCGGCTCATCGTCGCTGCTCTCAAAATCACCAACGACCTCGAACGCATCGGTGACCTGGCGGTGAATCTTGCGGAGCGGGTCGTCTCCCTTCGGGAAATTCAGGGCGCCGAGGTGCCGGAAGAGCTGGCTCCGATGGCCTCCGCCGTGCGCGCCATGGTCAGCAAGAGTCTCGGTGCGCTCATTTTCCGCAACGTCGAGATGGCCACGCAGGTTCTCGAGAGTGACGATGTCGTCGATCAATATCGCGATCGTATTTTCGAGCAGTTGCTCCAGCACATGACCCAGGAGCCCACGCTGGTGAGTCCGGGCCTGCAATTCATTCTCGCCACGCGCCACCTTGAGCGCATCGCGGACCACGCCACCAACATTGCCGAAGACATCATCTTCTGGGTTCGCGGCCTCGACGTTCGCCACGGACGAGGTCTCACAGTCCGCTCGGAGCAAACGGAGCAAGCCAATTCCGCCGCTGCAGGGGATTCCGTCATCACCGAGAATTCACATGTCCTTCATTCGGACGTGACCCCGGCTTGCGACACTGAGCGCGCTTGATCTTCATGTAAAGTCCTACCACGGGGATCGGTGCACCCCTGGCTCCGGTCCCCATCTCCCCCCTTTCTGAAGGCTGACAGTGTTTTGTTGCCCCCAAGGGGCAGTAGCATTTCCGCTACAAAGTACTTCTCTCCCATTGTGAAGAGCGGTTCTGCGTCAGACGATAGAATTGGAAAGCCGACCTCAAACACATGTGGCCGTTAGCGGGCCGAAGCCAGCCCCGAGTCGCAAGAGAGAATGGAATGGGTACACTGAACCGCACAGAATTGGATCGTCTCGAACGGCGGGAGCTGCAGCTCACGATTCTCGCCGCTGCTTTCGTTCTAGTGCAGGCCGCCGGCCTCGCCATGTTCATGTACCCGCTGGTGTTCCTCCACCCGATCGGAAACAAGTGGACACTACGAGCCGCGTTCTTCGGGTTTTGCACGCTAACACTGCTCTTTGCCGGCTACTTGCTCGACCGCCAGAGGACAGTGCGCAATTTGAAACAGCAGATTCTGGCAGAGCTGGAACGCAACGTCACTCTGCAGCATCAGGCCAGCGTGGACTTGCTCCAGACCATGCCCGATCAAAATCATTTCTGGGATCGCCTGACCATGGAATACCGGAGGGCTATGACCATGCAGAAGACGCTCTCGATCTTGCTCGTGAAGGCCAAGCCCGCGCCAGCGTCTGCGTCCGCAACAAATGACGCCGGCTCGGAAGCCTGGAGCGATGCCGCCAAAGCGATGTCCCGCAAGCTGCGTCCGACCGATTCGATCTACCGGCTTGCGACGGACACGTTCGCTCTGGTTCTTCCGGAGACCGACGTGCTGAATGCCAAACGCGTCGCCGTCCGTCTGCAGGAAGAACTGCAAACGGTTCGCGCCAAGCACAATGTGTCGTTCGACATTACCGCGCACAATTATCCCGAGCATGTGAAGAGCGCGCACGAACTGGAAGATATCGTAAAGTCGCTGCTCCCCGCGCAGGAGGAGTGGACTTCGCCTGTGCTTGTGGAGAAGTCTTAGGATCCGATGGGCTGTGCTGTTTTTTTCGCGTCCCGGCTTTTGACAGTAATTAGGCGAGCGCCTGCCTCAGATCTTCGATCAAATCCTCTTTGTCTTCCAAACCAATCGAAACGCGCACCGTCCCCGGACTGACGCCCGCGCGCCGCAATTCCTCGCTCGTCATGTTGTAGTGCGAACTGTAAATCGGAAGAATCACCAGTGACTCGACTCCGCCGAGACTTGCCGCCAACAGGAACAGCCGCACACGGTCGCAGAAGCGCCGCGCCGCAGGCAGCCCGCCTTTCATGTCGAACGCCAGCATGCTCCCGAATCCGCGCATCTGCTTGCGCGCGAGTTTGTGGTCCGCATGCGATTTCAATCCGGGATAATGCACTCGCTCTACTTTCGGATGCCTCTCAAGAAATTTGGCAACCGCAATCGCGTTTTCGCACTGGCGCTCTACGCGCACGCCCAGCGTCTTGACGCCACGAATCAGGAGATACGCCGCGCCCGGATCCATCGAGCCTCCCAAGTAAATAATCATGTGGCGAACGCGTTCCATCCAATTCGAATTGCCGACCGCGACGCCAGCAATGATGTCGGAATGGCCCGCAAGCGCTTTTGTGGCGCTGTGCACTACCATGTCGTATCCAAGTGCGATGGGATTCTGCAAGACCGGCGTGGCGAAAGTATTGTCGATGATGGAGACGAGCTTGTGTTTCTTGGCAAAATCTATCGCTTTGTGAATGTCCACGAGGCGAAGCGTCGGATTTGTCGGGGTTTCGATGTAAAGCACTTTCGAACGCGGCGTAATAAGACTTTCGATTCCGGCAAGATCAGTGCCAACCTGGCGGACGATGATGCCCATATTGGGGAAAACATCGCGCATCAACCGATATGTGCCGCCATAGGTCTGCGCGGTGGTGATGACTTCATCGCCGGCTTTCAGCGCCGCAAGGAGCGCGGAGGAAATGGCCGCCATGCCGGAAGAAGTGACTACGGCAGCTTCCGCGCCTTCGAGGGCAGCGATTTTCTTTTCGGCCACGGAGAGTGTGGGATTGCCGTAGCGCGTGTAAATGTACGCCTTGTTTTTGCCTTCGGCCCACAGCTTCATTTCTTCCGTCGAAGAAAAGGTAAAAGTGGAGGAGCGAATAATCTCCGTAACTATAGGGCCGTTGACCCCGCGTCGGTTTGGTTCACCGCCGTGAATGGCTTGTGTCTGCGGGCCGAGTTTTGCTGGCTTGCTGGTTTTCATGAGGGAGAGTGTGCACCTTGTGGCCAAACAAAAACAGCTTCCAAATTGGCACCGACCAAGACAATTTGGGTGGGTCGAAATGGAGAGGACGGATCGTTGCGATTGCGCCTTCGCCTACTCCCTTCACCGGGCGCCGACCCCAGTTTGAGCGGTCGAGTTAAATCTCTGGCTGGCGACAACCTACGGAAGTTTGGGTGTATACTCCCGGCTACCCGAAAAACTAGCTGGTTCTTCACGGGAGGAGTCTCGCTGACGGGAATACGAACTTTGATTTGAGCCCGGCCGTGCGCTGGGGAGCAGTGGAGCGGCCGGCACTCAGTTAGAGAGGGTGCGATGAAGCAGACCTTCGCTATCGGTATCGGAGGCGCGGCCGGACAGGGTGTCGCCACGCCGGGCGACATCTTCGCTAAGATTTTCAGCCGGCGCGGCTTGCACCTGAATGCCTACAACGCCTACCAATCCATCATCCGCGGCGGCCACACCTTACTGACGATTCGAACCGGCACGGAAAAGGTCACCAACATGGGTGACCGCATCGATCTGCTCATCCCCCTGAACCAGGACACCATGGATCGCCACCTGCAGCTGCTCACCGCCGGAGCGGCTTGCATCTTCAACGCCGATACCATAAAGCCTGGCCCTGCTGCCGATGGCGTGCAGCTTTGCCCGCTCCCCGTTTCCGAGTTGGCGGACATCACCAGAAACAAGGTCGCGCAGAACACGCTGGCCATTGGTGCCGGCCTTCACATGATGGGGATCGGCTTCCAGGCGCTGGAAGAAGTTCTCCGCGAGCAGTTCAAGAAGAAAGGGGAAGCCGTGGTGGCCGAGAACATCGGCGTTGCTCGGGCCGGCTATGACTATGCTGCGGCACACTTCTCGGATTTTCCGAATCCCATTCCCAAGACGGAGAATCGCTACGCGATCCTCAGCGGTAACGTCGCCATGGCCATGGGCGGAGCGGCAGCCGGTGTGAAATTCTATTGCGCCTACCCGATGAGCCCTTCGACCGGAGTTCTGCATTGGATGGCGGCGCACGCGCGCAAAGGCGGCATCATGGTCCGCCAGGTCGAGGATGAAATCGGCGTGATCAACATGACCATCGGCGCAGCACATGCTGGTGTTCGCGCCATGTGCGCCACATCGGGCGGCGGATTCGCTTTGATGAGCGAGGGCCTGGGCATGTCCGCGATGATAGAGACGCCGGTCGTCGTTATCAACTGCCAGCGAGCGGGCCCGTCTACTGGTGTTCCCACGAAGACAGAGCAAGGCGACCTGTGGCAAATGCTCGGTGCCGCCTTTGGCGATTATCCGCGAGTGATTGCGGCTCCGCTGGACATCGGCGACTGCTTCAAACTGATCCCCGAGATCTTCAACCTCGCCGACCGGTTTCAATGCCCGGGTCTTGTCCTTTGCGATTTGTTGCTGTCGGAAGGCCGGCTCAGCGTGCATCCGAAAGATTTGGATTTCAGCCCACCCATCGATCGTGGCGAACTCATCACCAGCGCCAACGGCAACGGATCGCATTCCGCGGCTGCCGCGAACGGCGATTACAAACGCTACAAGATCACCGACAGCGGCATTTCACCGCGCGCGGTTCCGGGCGTGCCGGGCCACATCCACACAGTCGCTACAGACGAACACATGGAAGACGGCGTCTTGATCAGCGATGAATTCACGAATCCGGTCAAGCGCCGCGCCATGATGGAAAAGCGCATGCGCAAGGTGGCCGGGATCGAGGCCGCCGTGCCGCCGCCAACGCTGTCCGGTCCACATGACGCTGACGTTACTTTGATCGGCTGGGGTTCGACGAACGGCGTAATCGAGGAAGCCTCTGAGATCCTCAATGACGAAGGGATCTCCGCCAATCAGATGCAGATTCGGTGGCTTGTACCTCTGCATGGCGAAGCTATCCTCGATATTCTGAAAGACTCGCGGCACACAATCATTGTAGAGAACAACTATAGCGGCCAGTTTGCCCGCTATCTGCGCAGCGAAACCAGCTTTGTGCCGGACGGCCACATTCGCAAGTACGACGGCGAACCTTTCATGCCGCACCATATTGTCGAGGCCGTGAAGGAACAGCTCGCCGGGCACACGAAACTCTCTGTTCCTATGCACGAGATTATGGTCTGAGGAGGAGACGCAAATGGCGACAGGCGTACAGCGCGTCAGTCAGCAACTGACCATGGCGGACTTGAAAGGCAAAGTCGATCCCGACTGGTGTCCCGGATGCGGCGATTTTGGCGTGCTCGCCGCCGTACAAAAAGCTCTAGTCGAGCTGCGCATCCCGACTCACGATGTGGTCACCATCAGCGGCATCGGCTGCTCCTCCAACTTCCCCGGGTATATGAATACCTACGGCATGCACACTCTGCACGGCCGCGCCTTGGCAGTGGCCACTGGTCTGAAGCTCGCCAATCACGAGCTAACCGTCCTGGTGACGGGCGGCGACGGTGACGGTTTCGGGATTGGCGGCAACCATTTCGTTCATTCGATGCGCCGCAATGTGGATCTGCTCTACATCGTCATGGACAACCAGATTTATGGACTGACCACCGGCCAGACGTCGCCAACCAGCCGCGTCGGCATGAAGACAAAAAGCATGCCCTTCGGTAACATCGAAGCGCCGGTCAACCCGATTTCTCTGGCCCTGGCCGCAGGTGCGACGTTCGTTGCGCGCGGCTTCAGCGGCGAGCAAAAACATCTCACCGAGCTGATCAAGCAAGGCATCGAGCATCCAGGCTTCTCGTTCCTGGACGTCTTCAGCCCGTGCGTCACCTACAATCACGACAATACCTACCAGTGGTTCCGTCCGCGCGTAAAAAAACTCGAGGACGATTCCGCGCATGATCCCGCGAACTGGATGGCCGCCATGGAAAAATCTCTGCTCTGGGGCGACGAGATTCCCATCGGGAAATTCTTCGAGCGCACCGACGTTTCTACGCTCCACGGGGCAGAACCAGTCCTGAGCGAAGGCCCACTTGTCCATCACGATCCTCGCGTGCCTCCCGACGTGGCCCGCTCGTTCATCGAAGAGTTGATGTAACGACCCTGAATCCTGTGAGGCTTGCGTGCGCATTCTAGTATCACTGGCAACGGCACTTCTCTTTGTCTCCTCGGCGTTCGCCCAGCAAACTTCGCTGTCTCCACAGACTCCACCCAAGGCGCTCCCAGACCTGGAGCACTTCAATACCACAAACGTGGATGCGAAAGCCGACCCTTGCGAGGATTTCTACGGATATGCGGACGGCCGGTGGCTGGCGGCCCATCCCATTCCAGCCGACCAAGCCACGTGGGGTGTGGCGAGTCCGCTCAGGCTCTGGAACGAAACAGTGCTGCTCCTAGCCCTGGAACAGAACTCAGCCAATGATCCCAAACGCACGCCCAACGAGCAGAAAGTGGGCGACTACTACTTCGCCTGTATGGATACTAAGGGCATAGAGGCGCGCGCAAAGGAGTGGCTGAAGCCCGAGCTGGACCGCATCGCGCACATCAGCAGCAAATCAGAGATAGCGGAAGAACTCGCGCATCTGCACCAGACTATTCCGGGTGCCTGGGCGGGAAACGACAATCAGACCAATGCTGCCTTGTTCGGCTACTCCGGTCAGCCTGATTTCGATGACGCTTCACATAACGTTGCCATGATAGACCAGGGCGGCATGTCGCTGCCGGGACGCAGCTTTTATCTCGATCAAGACGACAAAGCGAAGGAAATCCGCGCAAAGTATCTAAAGCATGTCGCCAACATGCTGGTGCTGGCGGGCGAAAAACCAGAGCAGGCCAAGGCCGATGCGGACGTGGTGCTGGAAATGGAGACGGACATGGCGAAGGCGGCCATGGACCCAATCGCGCGGCGTGATCCCAAGAACATCAACAACAAGATGTCCCTGACGCAGGTGAAAGCGCTCACGCCCTCTTTCGATTGGGACCGCTACTTGAAACTGGTCACGACACCTCCGACGCCTCACTACATAGTGACCTCACCGAACTTCTTCAAGAACGCGGAGGCCATGCTGAACCAGCATCCGCTCGAACACTGGAAGATTTACCTTCGCTGGCAGATGCTTCACGGCAGCGCCAATTCGCTGAGTGAGCCTTTCGTCCAGGAAGACTTCGACTTTTTTCGCCGCACCCTCTTTGGCGTAAAGCAAATGCAGCCGCGCTGGCGGCGTTGCGAGCGCAGCGTGGATGGCAATCTGGGAGAAGCTTTGGGGCAAGTCTATGTCAACCGGGCTTTCCCGCCCTCCAGCAAGCAGCGCGTACTTCAGCTAGTCAAGGACATTCAGACCGCTTTGTCAAAGGACATTGAGGCTGCCGATTGGATGACGCCGGAGACCAAAAAGCAAGCGCAGGAGAAGCTCCGCGCTACTCTCGATAAAATCGGATTTCCGGACCAATGGCGTGACTACTCAAGCGTGGCCGTTGGCCGCGACAGTACCCTCCTCAACCGCCAGCAGGCCACGGCCTTCGAATTCCAACGCTGGGTGAACAAAATCGGTCGGCCGGTGGACCGTACCGAGTGGGGAATGACTCCGCCCACCATCGACGCCTACGAAGACGCGCAATCCAATACCATCAATTTTCCCGCAGGGATCCTCCAACCGCCTTTCTTCGAGGCCAACCAGGATGATGCGGTGAACTATGGAGCCATCGGCGCAGTTATCGGCCACGAAATCATTCACGGTTACGATGACGAGGGGCGCAAGTTCGACGCCCATGGCAACCTGCGAGACTGGTGGACCTCGAACGACGCCAAAGAGTACGAGGCGCGCGGCAAGGGCATCTCCGACCAGTACACGCAAGAAGTGCCTGAAGCTGGCCCAGGCGTCAAGCAGGATGGCCACCTCACCCAGGGCGAAGACACCGCCGACAATGGCGGCCTGCACCTGGCTTTCATGGCGCTGCAAGACGACTTGACCCGTAGCGGCAAAAGCATAGATGAAAAGGGAGTTGACGGTTTCGCTGTGCTACAGCGTTTCTTCCTGGCTTACGCATTCAGTTGGTGCGAGCAGTACACGCCAGAGTTAACTCGCACGTTGGTCCTCACCAATCCACACTCCTATCCCAAGTACCGCGTGAACAATGTGGTCGCGAACAGCCCCGAGTTCCGGCGGGCCTTCGGGTGCCGCGAAGGGCAGAAAATGGTGCACCAGCCTGCCTGCCGCATCTGGTGATTCTCGGCGTTCGTCGAAGAGTTGATGTAGCGGCGCACGTGTCGTTGTAACCGCTTCGCGAACGTTGCAGCCCGCCCTATTCGAAGTCTTTGATCATCCAAATATCTCCACCCTGTGGCCGGAAGCGGTCGAAGAGCACCCATTTGCCGTCGGGAGACCAGACGGGATAGTCGATGCGGCTTTCGCCGTCAGGGAATTCGTAGACTTTCGTGGGTTTGCCGGACGCAACGGGAGAAACCCAGATCGTCTTGTGCCCAACTACGTCCATGATGAGCGAATAGTCAGGTGAGAACGACATGTGGGAACCGCCGACGATTTCACTGTTGAGTGGGATGGGCTCGCCACCGCCGAGCGGCACCTGATACGTCTGAGGCTTCCCGCCACAAGGACACCGGAAGGTCACACTCGCTCCGTCGCGCGACCAGCGCAGGAAATGTCCCGTAACACCGATCTTCGAAAGTTGACGTTGCTCGCTCCCATCCGACTTCATCACCCAAACTTCCAGCCTTCCGCTGCGATCCGATTGAAAGGCGATATACGCGCCATCCCGAGAAAAAAACGGGTTGATGTCGAGGGCCCGGTCCGTTGTCAGTTGCATCAAGGCACCTGTCGCAACGTCAACGCGCCAGATATCCGCGTTTCCCGCACGAGAGGAGAAGAACACCAGTTGTTTGCCGTCGGGTAACCATTGCGGCTGAAAGTCGCCGCCCGGCCCCTTGGTCACCTGTCGATTCGAATCGTCAGCCAGCGAATGGAGGTACAGGTTCATCTCGCCGTTGCGATCGGAATTGAAGGCGATTTGTGTGCCTTCCGGTGACCAGGCGCCGCGGCTGTCTTCGCGGGTGCTGGCCACGACCCCCTCGGGGTTGCCGGTGGCCAGGCCGGTTTGTGGCGAAACCGGTAGACGCCAAAGGTCCGCGTTCTGCCGCAGAATCGCAAAAGCCAACTGTCTGCCGGATGGGGACATCGCCAATTGCAGATCCTGGCCGGAACCCACCGTCACTTGCTGCGGTGCGCCGACAGGCGCACCGTTCCCTGAGACTTCCATGCGCCAGATGTTCAGCCCGCCGCCCCGGTAAGAGGAGAAGTAAATGTGCTTTCCTGAAGGGGACCACACCGGGTTCAGGTCCTGAAATCGGCCGTCGGTGAGCGCTGTTACCGCGCGCGTCGCGACGTCCACAACTTTAATGCTGAATTTTGTGCGTTCCACATTCTGGAACACGATGTTCTTGCCGTCGGGAGACCAGTTCGGTTCCAAATGGTCCACGGCCTCGGAGCTGTCTGACGTAATTTGCTGCGGGTTGTGTCCTTGCGCGTCGACGATCCAGATGCGCCGCGGGCCGGCCCAAGAAGCATCCGCGGCAAGCAACTTTCCCCCCGGGGAGAAAGAAGGATTGAATGCCTTGTCGAGAAATTTTTCTTCCTTGCCGGACGCAAGATCCTTTTTCCAGATGTCTCCGCCCTCATACTGGCCGAACACATCACCAGGCTCCAACTTGCCGCGAGGCTGGTTGGAACGAACAAACAATATACTTTGTCCGTCGGGCGTCCACTTCGGCTGGATGTCGTCCCCGGTCCCCGCGGTCAATTGCTGCGGTTCTCCCTGAAGTGCTTTGACAAATACCTTCTTGAAACCATTGACCTCTCGACTGTAGGCCACGCGTCGTTCATCAGGCGCCCAAGCTGGAAACTCGTGAAGACCTTCTGTAGTGGTGAGCTGAACGAGTTGCGCTGCGGAAAGCGAATTCGCCGTGTGTCTGCCGAAGCCTCTGCGGAGAGAGTAGCCGGCGAAAAGCACGGCGAGGCTGATTGCCACAGCCCAAATTGTCCTCCGGTTGCGAACCGGCTGCTGTGTGGCGGCCGTTCCCGCTGTCGTACCGGATTCGAGCTCCCGCCGCAACCGTTTGAGATCGGCATTCACTTCCGCGGCGCTTTGGCAACGCAGCTCGCGGCTTTTTTCCAGGGACTTGCTTATGATTTCTTCCAGCTTCGGGGAGAGACCGCGCCGCACCTGCCCCGGCGGCATGGGTTGCTGGTTAATGATTGCGTTGAAGATGGCGGCAGAAGTGGCACCCTGAAACGGCAGAGTACCTGTCGCCATCTCGTAGAGCACCACCCCGAAGGAAAACAAATCGCTGCGACCGTCCAGTTCCTGGCCAAGCGCTTGCTCAGGCGACATGTACGCTACGGTGCCCAGTGTCGTCCCCGGCTCGGTTTGCTGCAAGCTATCAGCTCCCCCCGTTATTGTGGCGTCGTTGTTGGCTACCGCCGTTTTCGAGGAAGCTACCTTTGCCAAGCCGAAATCCAGAATCTTGGCGTGGCCGCGCGTGGTCACGAAGATGTTGGCAGGCTTGATGTCCCGGTGAATGATTCCCTTGGAGTGAGCGGCGTCGAGCGCATCTGTGATTTCGATCGCCAAGTCCAGCAAGCGCTCGAGTTCCATCGGACGGCCGGCGATGATGTGCTTCAGAGTCGAGCCCTCGAGGCACTCCATGGCAATGAAGGCCTTGCCTTCTGTCTCGCCCACATCGTAAATCGTGCAAATATTGGGATGGTTCAACGTAGAGGCAGCCTGTGCCTCTCTCTCAAATCGCCCCAGTGCTTGCCGGTCTCCGGCAACATCCTCAGGAAGAAACTTCAAAGCTACACATCGGTGCAGCCGCAGATCCTCAGCCTTGTAAACCACACCCATGCCGCCGCCACCGAGCTTCTCCAGGATGCGATAGTGGGAAACGGTCTGCCCGATGAGTGATTCGGACTCCGCCATGTGACGCACATCTTAGGGTCCAGAACAAGTCAAGTCAACGCACAGAGCAGATGCGGATTCCCCGCAGGTCTTGGGAGTTGATGCAGAGAGTTAAGAACTTTGGGGTAGCACTCAGCGGCTACGCGGCCCCAACGCCGGTTCCGAAGCTTTCGTCGGCCACGGAGCTGGTGGGTCGCCCGCGCCAGGTGGAGAAACCTTCCTTGACGAGGCTGGAAATGGTACGGCGATTTTGATAAATCAATTTCAGCCACGCCAAAGCACCCATTTGAGGGAAATAAATTCCTCGGAAACACATGCGCGCGATGAAAATGTTTACCCTACAGCCCAACGGCTTGTCTTTGAGCGAGTCGACAGCTTGAGCCATGGCTTCCGGGCTGTACGCATGAGCCCACCCAGCTCTCACTTCGGCATGCGCCTCCTCGATGGTCATCTTCAGCGGCGTGTGAGCCATCGCAAATGGAATGAACTCCTGCCAGTGCTTCGGCCGCGTCAATCGCCCGGCGGCCTCCAGCCTTTTGTACAGCGGCGTCGCGGGCAAAGGAGTGAGCAATCCAAAAATGGGCAGTCCTGCGGGCCACGTATGAATTTCTTTAAGAGTGCGCTCCGCGACACCCACAGTGTCGTTGTCCATGCCGAAAATGAAAGAAGTAATCGCGAAAACGTTGCGCTGGGCGAGCCTCTGGAGCACGGCGGCATACTCACCCGGCTTGTTGAAACCCTTGTTTACGTCGGCGAGGTTCGTGGGATCGATGGACTCCATGCCGATGAAGACCCACTTCCCTCCGGAGGCCGCAATGAGATCCACGAGCTCTTCGTCGCGCAAAAGATTGGCGCTTATCTGGGCGACCCAGTAGAGCTGAGCATCCGCGGCGATAATGTCGCGTAACAGGGATTTCGTTCGCTTGATGTTGATGGCGAAATTGTCGTCTATAAAGAAAACGGCGATCCGGCCGCCCTCGCTCTTGGCCCGGGCTTTCAGGAGGAGCATCTCATTCACCACGCTTTCGTTGGTGCGAAAGCGTATGGAGTCGCCGAAAAATCCGGTTACCGTGCAGAACTCGCAGCCATAAGGACAGCCGCGCCCGGACTCCATTGGAATGATGCGAAATGTGCCCCAGCCTCCAGCAATACCCTGGAGCGTGCTCTTGGCCATTTTTGGAATGAGATTGAATTGGTCGAGATTTATTTTGTCCCAGGGAATCGCCGGATATTCTTTGAGACTGGGCTTGCTTTCCTGGCCAAACGCGTCCACCGGAGCGTAGACATCCTTGAGCTGGCCGCGGGCGGCATCCGCGACGATTTTTGGCCAGGTTTCATCGGCTTCGCCGAGAGCAACAGCGTCGGCATGGCGCGGACCGCCGTTTCGGCCGAGGGCTTCGTCGGCCTCTTCCGTGACGTGAGGTCCGCCCATCACGACCGGCACGCCAACGGCGCGGATCGCATCGGCCATACGGTAGGCCTTGGCGATCATACGGGTCATCGCGCCGATCCCCACAAGCCCGATATTTTGTTCGCGCACAAAACGGGCGATGGCCGCTTCATCCATGGGTTGCGCGTTGCCGTCGATCAGCACTACTTCGTGGCCTGCGGGGGTCAGCGACTGGAGCAGAAACATCCAAAGATGAGGCATGAAATTGCGAGTGACCCCGTTATCCGGGTTGTACAACAAAATGCGCATGTGCCGAGATCTCCCTTTAAAGAGTTTTCCTAGGCGCTGGGCCGGAAAAGCCGCGATCCAAACGTTCTTTGTCTGGGAGCCGGAGGGAGAGCCAACAACCAGGCCTTAACCATACCACTTTCTCGATGAACTGGTCACGCAATTTTAGAAGTAATTTACAGCATCAGTAAACAGCATCCAGGCAGTTGCAATACAGCTACGCTTCTAGGACAGGAGGTGCACAGGTAGACCACAAGTGGACTCCAGGTACCAAGTGAGAGAGAATTCCGCCATGTCCAACCGTTTCTTTCGACTGCTCACGGCATTTTTGTGCCTATTTTTCGGCGCTTCGAGTTTACACGCCCAGGACGCTGGCAAGACTCTTGCCGAAAGACTCGGCTTTCCCCGCGATGCAAAGCTCCTGATCGTTCACGCCGACGATGTTGGCGTCACTCATTCGGTAAACGCCGCAACGATCAAGGCTCTCGACACCGGCCTCGTCAACTCCGCGAGCATTATGGTTCCCTGCCCGTGGTTTCCGGAAATTGCCGATTACGCCAAGGCGCATCCCGATCTCGATTTTGGTCTCCACCTTACGCTGACCAGCGAGCGCGTCTACTACCGCTGGGGCCCCGTCGCTTCGAAAGATAAGGTCCCGAGCCTCATCGACGAGAACGGCTACTTCCATCACGATTGGAACGCTTCCCCAAAAATCAACCCCCACGAGGTCGAGCTGGAGCTTCGCGCGCAAATCGATCGCGCCTACGCCATGGGCGTCCGTCCCACACATCTCGATTCCCACCAATATCGCCTCTACGAGAATGGTAAAGATCTCTTCGAAGTCGTTCTACGGCTTGCCCACGAAAACAAATTGCCGATCTTCATCGCGCGCGATTGGTTTGCGGACCATCCTTATTTGGAGTCCAGCTTAACTCCCGCTGATATCGTCCTCGACCACACCGTTACCATCGCTCCCGCCGTTCCTCTTGAAAAATGGTCCGAGTTCTACAAAACTGCCCTCAAAAATCTTCAGCCCGGCGTCACCGAATTCGTAATCCACGTCGCGTTCGCCGACGACGAAATGAAAGCCGCCACGCGCGAGCGTGACACTTGGGGCGCCGCTTGGCGCCAGCGCGATTTCGATTTCTTCACCAGCCCCGAGTTCCGCCAGCTGCTTCAGCAACAAAACATCAAGCTGGTCACCTGGCGTGAACTCGCCCGTGGCGTCCATCAGTGAGTTCGGCCGGCCGCTTGCATCCCCTTTGCTCTGGATGCCATTCCGCGCTATTTTTTTCTATGGAAACTTTTTTCGAACGGAGCGCGCATGCTAGGTGAACCAGACCCGCAAAAAAAATCTGCCCTCAAGAATCCCTTTCTCTATTCTTGGGCCGCTCTCGCCGTCGCCGCGCTCGTCGTTTGCGGAATTCTTTTTTCCCGCTGGCTGGAAAACCGCACCTTCGAAAGACGGGCCAGAGAAGAGCGCACCCAAAAACTGCAGGAACAGGATCGCGCCACTATCGAGCAAATGGGTGGCAAGGAACTCGCCATCCAAAACTTCTATGCCACCCCCGGAACGATTCGCCACGGCGAAACCGTCCAGCTCTGCTACGGGGTCGCAAACGCAAAAACCGTCAAACTCGAGCCTCAGTCCAATCCCGTCTGGCCCTCCTATTCCCGCTGCGTTGACGTAACTCCCACAAAATCAACAGTCTATACGCTAACGATCGCCGACGCCGCCGGCAATACCAAAACGCAGACTCTGGAGGTCAAAGTCCGCTGACTACCGGCCGCGCCTCTAGGCGCCGATTGTTGCGCTTCCCCTTGTGACTTCAATTCTCTCCCATCTATAATGTTTCCTTAAGCGGGGTACGGGAGACCAAGCGTTGCTCCCGGACTCCGCGGACTTTTTTAGCGAACGCACAACTGAATACCATGTCCGACCCACTAGCGAAGATCAAGAAAAAGCTGCAAGACGAAATCGACCAGCTCTCTCACGAGCTCAGCGTCGAGCTTCCTAAAGAGATTGCTGTCGCGCGCGCCCACGGCGACCTCTCCGAAAACGCCGAGTACAAATTCGCCAAAGAGCGCCAGAGCTACGTCAACCTCAAGATCACTCATCTCAAAAAGCGCATGGGCGACCTGAGCATGCTGAACCTCACGAACATCCCCAAGGACCGCTCCGGCTACGGCTCGCGACTCACCGTTCTGGACGTGCAGCGCGACAAGAAAATCGATTACACTCTCGTGAGCACCGAGGAAGCCGACGCCGAGAAGGGTCTGATTTCCACCACTTCGCCGATCGGCAAGGCGCTCCTCAATCGCAAGGTTGGCGACGAAATCGAGGTTGCCACGCCCGCGGGAAAGAAAGAATTTGAAGTTGTACGCCTCGTCACCATCCACGAGGGCGAGTAACCTTCTGGCAGTTCCGGGCGTCTCACTAGATAAACCGTGGGCCGCCTGCGAGGATTTATGAATTGGGGAATAGGCCCGGGCCTCGGGCCCCTGACCGTTTTCGGTTATCTGTTGTTCCTGGCTGGCGCCGCGCTCATGTGGCGCAGCCGCGGTGATTTCTCCGTGTGGTTCCACGATGAGCTTTCTTTTTTCCGGCGCAACTTCTCCCGCTACACGCCGGCGGGCCCGTTCTACGCCCTCCGGGAAGAATCCCGCCTCAAAGCCATCCCGGTTTCTTTCGTGGGATCCATCACGCGATTTCCCCGCCGCCGCGTCAACCGCCCTGCTATTCTTCTCTTTCTCGGGTTTCTTCTTTTCCTTCTCGATTTCTTAGTCTGAAACTTTTCTCTTCTCTGTGTCCCTCTGCGAACTCCGTGCCCTCTGTGTTAAATCTGTTTTCCTAAGCGATTTTCGACTTTCTATTTTCCATTTTCGTTTTTCTCTGCGATTCTTTGGTCATGAAACCATCTCTGATTGTTCACGGCGGCGCGTGGGACATTCCTGACGAAGCCATTGACGCTTGCAAATCCGGCTGCCAACGCGCTCTTACCGCCGGCTGGGCCATCCTTTCGCGAGGCGGCTCCGCTCTCGACGCCATCGAAGCCGCCATCATGGTCCTCGAAGACGATCCCGTCTTCGACGCCGGCTACGGCTCGCACCTCAATCTCGACGGGCACGTCGAATGTGACGCCATCGTGATGAACGGCGCCACGCTTCGCGCCGGCGCGGCGGCTAATTTGCACCGCGTCAGGAATCCCATTCAGCTTGCGCGCAAGATTCTGGAAAATTGCCCCCACATGATGCTCGTCGCCGAAGGCGCCGAAACGTTCGCGAAAAAACAGGGCATCCAGCTGTGCAAGCCCGAGGAACTGGTCAGCGAAGCCGAACAGGAAGCCTGGATGAAGTGCAAGTCCGACAAGCACGCCGCCGAGCATCATCGCGGCCACGAGCAAGGAACCGTTGGCGCCGTCGCCATCGACGCCAACGGAAGCCTCTTCGCCGCTACTTCCACGGGCGGAACGTGCTGCAAGCTTCCCGGCCGCGTTGGCGATTCTCCGCTGATCGGCTGCGGCTGCTATGCGGACTCCGAAGCTGGCGGCGTTTCGTGCACGGGCTACGGCGAAGCCATCATGAAAATCGTCCTGGCCAAGTCCGCGGTCGATTTCCTTTGCCGCCCCGCAATCTGCGTGGACACGCTGCCCAACATTTCTTGCGGAACCTCGAGCGCCTCGCTGGCCGCCCGCGCAGCCGTCCATCTCCTCGCCAAACACACCCACGCTACCGGCGGCCTCATCCTCCTCGATCGCCACGGCAATCCCGGCTTCGCGTTCAATACGCCGCGCATGGCGTACGGGTACGTCGCCGACGACGGCTCCTTCCTCACCGCTGTCTAACCCGCGCCCCTCCTCCGTCATTTCGTCCATAACCTTTCCGTAGCCCCTCTTGGGTAGCGGGTCAATGTCCCGTAGCGTGACTGCGCGAGAGTTAGCGACGTGGCTAGAGCTTCTAACGTCAATGAGTGAGGACTTCGAGGAGAGGGTCAGAGTAGAATCTCAAGGCATGGGCGGCCATAACGGAAAGACCTGAAATGCGCCTTGTTAATCTCCCCACATCTGTGACTTCGTTCTTCGTGTGGTCGACTCTACTGGCATTTTTGTTTCCAGCTGTCATGACCGTTCCCGTCGGATTTGCGGATAGCACCACAGACCGCATGTTGTTACCGATCGAGGTGTTGAGTGCGGACGGCACGACGGTAAGCAGGACTGTCGCCCTGCAGTCTGGGGACGCTGACTCTGTGCGATCTCTTTGGCTCCGGATTCATGGAGTGCGGTATGCGAATCAAGCCAGCGTTCAAGTCAACAGGAGCGAGTGGATTCCCCTCAACAACAACACGGTCACAATCGCCGAACCCGGCAGGAGCTTCGGCGGCATAGGTGGAGGCTTCGCCACGCTCACGGTGACTCTCCCCCTGCCGAACGGCACGGTTGTCAGCGGCGCCAATACCGTCCAGTTCCGGTTCAACCAGACCGATGGAGTCACGAGCGCTTATCGCGTCCTTTCATGGAACTTCCTAGCCAGCGACGGAAGGAAGATCATCCCGGCGGAAAACTTTGCCGAGGATGCGCCCGAAACCTGGGCACCTCCGTTATCCGACGCGGCTTCCATCCGGGCTGGGCAGGAGCTCTGGCAGGGCGCGCCACTAGCGGTAAACAGCCTGCCAAACAGCCAGAGAATGCTGGCCCACTGCGCGGACTGTCATGCTCACGATGGCCGCGATCTGAAATACTTTAATTTCTCCAACGCCAGCATTATCGACCGCTCGCGCTTCCACGGCCTTTCTGTGCTGCAGGGCGAGCAGATCGCCAGCTACATTCGCAGCTTGGCACTTCCCAATCCTGGCCGCCCATGGAACCCGCCTTACCAACCTGGGCCCGCACTGGACGAACAACCGATCTCGAGCTGGGCTGCCGGTGCCGGACTCGACTGGGTCCTCGACCAGGATACGGACGCGTTGTCGTATCTATTTGGCCAGCGCGATGCCAGGCTAAGCAGGACAGCCTCGAATCCGCGGGGAAATACCACGAGCCTGAGGGAACTCGTGGGACACATTACCCCGGACACGTTTCGCCCGGACGGTAACCTCAATCCTCGGCAGATTCCGATCGCCTTGCAACTCCCAGATTGGAGCCAGTGGCTGCCGCGCGTACATCCCAAGGATGCATGGGGATCAGCCTTTACGCAGAGCGAATTCGCGGCCTCCTACGTTGGAGAGGTGTTGCCTGGGAAAACGGCAACAGTTGGTGCGAACCCGTCGCTACGTGCACTACTGGCATCAGCCAAGCGGGAGGACTCCAACGTTCGCGTCCTCGTCCCCGCCTTTGCTCAGTGGTCTCAAGCCCGGCGCTCCTTCCTCAAGCGCTTTGTTGATGGAAAAACCGTGTGGTCGCCGCCGTTGACAGAGAAGGTTTACTCGACCCAGCTGTGGCAGCTCGTCAAGACCTGGGAGATGATGCAGGAATTTGGGCTCGAAGGGCGCGGGCACGACTTCTTTGGCTCGACGGCGGATTCCCGCTCGTGGTTCAACACCATTCCGGCGGACACTGCCCCATCAGAGGCGCACATCCCGGATGGCGCGGCCGGAGCCGGCGGTAGCGCGTTGACCAACGAGTATCTTTCGGCATCCTGGTATGAGTTGCAGATTCTTCTGAATAACGGAAATCATCAACATCGGGACCGTGGCCCCGTGGATTGGGTATATCTGATCGGCAGGTACCGCGACCTTTATGGTCAGACCCACCAACCGGAGCCCGCGAGGCTCCTTGTGGCTGTAATCAAAGCGCTGCAGTCTACAGATCCGCACCTTGGCCCCGATAACCTCGGCCAGGGTTGGCGGCCGGAGCAGAATGTCGATCCTCGTATCATGATTAGTGCAGCTTGGGCGCCTGTTTTCAAACCACTCCCGATCGAGGTACACCAGGCTCTAACGGCCGCGGTACTCGCGGCGTGGATGGACAAGAATCTGCAATATCCCATCGAGAGACACTTGCCGATGGGCCTCCGCTCGAACCCCCACGCCTACGCTCTGCCTCACGACTACGCCGATATCAGTGGCGGAAAGGTATGGGAGGCGTCACAACAGTTCCGTAATGCCGGTGTCTCTCCCGAACTCGTGCGGCGCTTGCAACAGTGGGGACTCGCGTATACGGACCGTGCAGCGCGTATTCAATACTAACCGTGCGGGCTTAATGCGTTCTTTTCGAGGCCGAAATGGGAATCTTGACCGAAGACATGAAGCGCGTGGTCAGCGAGCAGCGGCTCGGCTTCGTCGCTACGGTATGTCCGGACGGTACTCCCAACTTGTCGCCCAAGGGAACGACCGCGGTATGGGACGACGATCATATCGTCTTTGCTGATATCCGCTCCCCTGCGACAGTCTCCAATCTAAGACGCAATCCGTCGACGGAGATCAATGTGGTCGATCCGATGGTGCGCAAGGGCTACCGCTTCAAGGGCGTCGCCTCCGTCCTCACGGAGGGAGCTCTGTTCGAGCGAATCCTGGATTTCTATCGCGCGGAACGCAACCTCGACGAAAGCCGCATTAAGATTCGGTCATTTGTACTGGTCAAGATCGACGAAGCCATGCCGCTGGTTTCCCCCGCTTACGATCAAGGCCAAAGCGAAGAACAGGTACGAGAGAAATGGCAGCGCTACTTTGATTCGCTGCAACGCAATATCCCCGCCACTCGTCGGGAGAAAACGTGATCGGCCTCTACCAGCAACGCGCTTGATTTGAGTCCCTGGCGAGTTCCCGACTTCCAGGGCAAAGTGAGCCTTCCAGCCTCATGCGTGGCGTACTCGATTCCTCTCTTGAACTTTCCTGCGCTCGTTTGCATTCAGCAAAAACTCAACTCATTTATTTTCACGTTCTTCCGCACTCTTTGCGAAAAAACGCCGGGGTGTGGGGGTATCTATTGGAGGGAACTGCAGAAAAGAAGGGCGAAAAAACAGAACGGGCGGCGCGACTTGCGTCGTGCCGCCCGTTGTATTTTTGTGAAGTGAGCTGAAACCGGCTGGATCGGGGGTTAAGGCCGATCAGGCCGGAAGCAGCTGTTCCTTAGAGGGGCTGTACGTTCGAGGCCTGCAGGCCCTTGGGGCCCTTGGAAACTTCGAATTCAACCGCCTGGCCATCGTTCAACGTCTTATAGCCATCAGCCACGATCGCGGAG